>ERZ1090867.6-NODE-6-length-267327-cov-58.576652_pt1 | contig 267327 bp, 246 predicted proteins | sample MGYA00478476_ERZ1090867 | MGnify/ENA primary metagenome ERZ1090867 (study PRJEB33644, sample SAMEA5815742) | chicken gut metagenome | biome: Chicken; feature: Gastrointestinal Tract; material: Caecum | place: Ireland | collected 2019-01-01 | study: A study of the... | reverse complement strand
ACCTATTAAGTCGTCGGCAGCGTCAGATGTGTATAAGAGACAGGTATAAAGATTGAACCGGTCAGAAATCCCAATAACAAAGTTACGATCATAATCGATCAGCATCTTCTTGGACTTTTTCTGTTTCTCAGCTGCTTTTGCGAGTGATGTGCCATATCCGATAATCGCCTCAGTCCGGATTGTTGTGTCGGAACCAAACTCACTGAATACTCGTAGATTATTCCGGTATACATTGACGACCACACGTACCAGTTTCATGATTCCATTCTGGACCCGGTTCAGATTCCTCTTATCAATCTTATCAAGATTTTCTCCTGGGGTGAAATACTCTTTAACCAGGCCATTCAGATAATCCTTAATAAGAGCATACTCCGGGCGAAGCAAATCGATGAGCATCTCCATTGTCCCAATTCTCATCTTAATGAGATTTGGAGTTACATACCGGTCGATGAGATTCATTACCACATACCCTCTGTACAGGTTTTCAGAATGGATAGACCACTCTCCGTAAATTTTCTCCGCGTATGCATAGACCAAGTCTAAGAAGTCGGCAACGTTGCTATACTTTTGGTTAGACTTGACCAGATTATGTTCTGATACATTCTTCATGAATTCCTCGAATTCATAGTGTGCTCGGCCTGGTGTAATGGTACCAGACTTCATCTCTTCTGATACCAACTCATTGAATTTGGGATCGCTGATTGTAAACTTCATAAAATTATCCTCCTTTGTTTGTAGATCAATTTAATAGTTGCGGGAAAATAATATATACCTATTTAGCAAAAAGAAAATAACCAATACTCTCCATTCAATTTAGGAAAGTATTGGTTATTCTTTTTATGATATTCTACGTCTAAAGGATAAAGATCTAAAGGTAAAGTTATTTGATTTTTGCTGAAATTGCTTTCATTACGGAATTGGACTTTGTCTCCAACTTGGAATCCTTCTGAATCGTCTTGGACTTTTCGGTATCCCTCTGAGATCTGGTCAGACGATGGAGCGTATCCTTGATAGGGGAAGCCTTGGACTCACTCGCCTTCGAACCCATGGTTCTCATTCTGGCCTTCGCCTTTGTCTTCCACTTCTTCTCCATCATTCTCATAAGATAACGCTCTGTTTTCCACAGAGTGCAGATCTTCTTGTAGTTGGGATCATCACCCTCCTTGGCACACTGAAGAATTGCCATCTTGTAATTCCGATTCTTCTTGGCTGCCTTGTCGAGCTTCACAATTGTACGTTCCTCAACCGGAGTTGTGTTCGGACAATTGGCCATCTCGGCAACGAACTGATCCAATTCATCGGGAGATAGTGTATCTTCCAGTGTAATAGCCAGCAGACTGCTCAGATCCTCGTCGGACATTGCCTCAAGAATAGAGGTGTCTTCCGCACTCTCAATAATCGGAGAACCGATTAAGCTATCAAGTAACATTGCCAGTCTCCTTTCTTCAATATTTTAATGCCGTGTTTTGCAAACAAGCATTCGGTATATAGCATACCATTACCAGTCTGTTTCCAAATAATATCAAATTTTACCCTATTTGCAACTTAAATATAAAAGGAGGGTAAATTATGGATCCATATGAATTAGCAGTTGTCGATGGGGCAATTTACAGTGGAGAATGGGCCAGATGTGTGTTGTTTCCAATATCATCCGTGTTGTTTATACTGGTTATAATCGGAACTGCCACAGCAATACACTTTGAAAAATATGGCATCATATTAAAGAAAACGGATAACATTGAAAAGACTCTTAAACTCCATAAGTGGGTCACCAATACAATGGCTGCGATTCCAACTATTGTATTTATCACATTCTTATTTATATCCGCAATCATATCACCACGATTTATAATAAATGAACCGTGGAATATGACACTCACACGTTCAACAACTGCCACATCAATCAGCACAACAGAGAGAAACGGTATCGATTATTTCGAGGTTGTCAATAATGCCGACGGTTATACACAATACTTGGTTCAAATGAATAAGACTACTGTCGAACGAGCGGATGTAGATGCCATCACCATGGAAACATATAGTCTTCATAGGGAGTGGCTCAAAATCTATTATCAAGATACCGTACAATATCGGATATACATCCCGCAAGATTACATCATTGAATAAGAAATCATATGTATATATGATTTCCCCGTAACTGAAGTGAAAAGATAAGAGATAGAACGCAATGACACGTTCTATCTCTATTGCTGTCATTTATTCGACAACGTCGTCACCAGTATCCTCATCATCCTGAACAATGCCAAGGATCTTATACACCTGGGTGATATCGGTTGTGATCTGCTGTACAGACGCCGTCTTGATCAGGTAAACGGTCTGTGCCTCATTTACCTTGTCGGTAATCTCATTGTACAGAGTTTCAACCGGAAGCAGCATCGAAACAACATTGTTGTTTGCCATATCTACCTGCAGATAGGAACTGTCGGAATCAGTCTCCAGCTTATACTGAAGGACGAAGTCACTGGTCAGCTCCTCATGGATTGCACTATCCACATTGGTCAACTTGTTGAAAATTGCACTCAGGTTAGTAGAAGTGGTTCCTTCTGCATCCAGCTTATCTCTGTCAACAAACTTAACCGGAATCTTGAAGGTCGTTACACTGGTAACCGGTTCCGTGGTTACAGTAGCAGCCTCCAGATTCAGAGCCGGCTCGGTATCATACAACTCAGGCTCAATCAGAGATCCAGCAGTACTGTAAATTTCTCCAACAACAGCTCCGGCTAACGCAACGGATGCGTCGCAGTACGTACGAACCTCACCAACGATACCCATCGTGGTCATAATGCTCTCGAACTGAGCAGATCTGGAATCATCCAGAGGTGTCTGATACGTAATTGCCAGACACTTCTTCTTCGTGGTGCATTCCTTAATCATCAAACCAAGCATGTTGATTCTGGTGGTGTGATAGGTAACGTACGCCATTGCCATCTGACCAATCTGCGTCATCTCTTCCGCAGAGATAATCTTACAGGATTCATTATCGGCGTGCCATGCAACGTTGGATACGCCGCCGAAAGCAACCTGTGCGTACAGGGTGTTGATATTGATCTGGTCATATGGGGTCAGAGAATAATGACTGTCTCCCAGATCAAATCCAGCCTCAATCAGAGCGGATCCAATTTTACCGATAGCCTTCTTGTGGAACTCCAGAACTTCCGCCAGAGTGGAATGGTTCACGATGATGAAGTTATCATAGTTTCCTTCCTTCTGGCTCTGCTCTACGATATCCAACTGATGGCGATCTACATACGGAGTAGAGATGATACTCTGAACAGCACCGCCGGAATCCTTAACCTCCTCGTACGTATATCCGAGAATGAACGCGTCCGTATGATTTCCGAAGATCTCCTCACGGTTGATGATATGCTCGGTTAAAGTCTTATCGTCGGTATAATACAATGCCCGAATCTCATTCTGAGCATTTGTATAGATCTTTAACTGTGACATGATCTTTCAATCTCCTTTCATATTTTATGAAATTTCTTACCATAATGGATTATATCTCTGTTTCAGAGAGATATTCTCACTCAATTTCTCACTAGGACGATATATCAACACATCGATAACCGATAATTGAAAAGGAGGTTACTTTTATGGGAAAGCGTATCAATGTAAACGACTTTGACAAGATTGCAAAGAAGCTTATGGAAATGAAGGCGACTGCCGAGGCGGAAGGGACCGAAGAGGCCTGGAACGCGTACGCATTTGAGAGAGACGACTGGGATGGTCCCGACATGGGAGTTGACTTCAACGAGGATACCGGCAAGTTCACTCTGGCAGAAGGCTACATCGCCGACGAAGACGGCTGGGTTGTTCTGCGTGATGCAGTATCTGGCCCTGACGCACAGTGATCTAACTCTTTCAATCCATCGGGAATGGATAAAATGGACCTTGGGTTTAGAATTTAATTCTTTACTCAGGGTCCATTTCCTTTGTCGCTTATATATTATATTATCGTAACGAGATTAACAATAATTTACATTTACTACAAAGGAGAGATGTTTATGCACGAGAGAAAAGTAAGGGGGATTATTTTCCGGGATCCAATGAACTTGATGGATCCGAAGGCAGCGAATGACTCCTACGCCACCATGATGGTTAGAACGGACAACCAGGAAGACATTATTAAGACGATCCTCTATAATGTGAATCAGTTAAATCAAGAGGAGTGTATCCCTCAGAAGATTGATGTGATTCCGAGAGGACAACACCGACTTGTTGTAAAGTTTAACAATACCGACACACTATCAATCTATATCTTTAGGGTACAACCGTCAGCATTCTTTATCTTTATCACGATCAGTAACTGGGATGTTTGGGAATCTTCGATTTCATCTGAACTCCTCAGTGCGATTGTAATGCGGTTACTATCTGCGACGGAAGTGACTGACTCTGGGAATCAATGGTCAATCGTTGGCGATATCGTTGCTCATGTTGACCAAGCCGCAATACAAGATGAGGTGAAAGAAAATGAATGAAGATACTTTAATCCGACCACTCCCGAAGGAGTTTGCAATGATCACTTGGGAGACTGTAAATTTGTCACAGTTTCGACTGACCAATGATATATTCTTGGAGCGATTCCGGCAGATGCTATCCACTCTACAAATGAATGGGGTTAGTACAAGATGGGATGGGAGTTGTCTATATGTATCAACAACTCCAGTACTACTGCTCTATGTCTGTGATGATACGGTCAGTTATAAGATCAATCCAAAGGTCCCAACGCAATGGAAAATGGACGACTTGGTCAAGGAATTATTCAAACCAAAATTCGTACAGAGAAATCCAACCAATTGGCCATATAAGATGGCAATTAGCGGGAAGGATTATATCTCAGAAATTGCTGATGAATCTTACCAATATGATTCATTTGGGGCACTATCCGGTATACATCAGATCGTATCGGATGTACTGGATTTATTGGAAGATAACCAAGTTGAACCGGTAAAGAATGTAAGAATAAAAGACCTCTACCAGAATCCAAATCATGAGATCTTTATTTATGCAGGAATCTTTACCGTGCGAATTCGAAATATTGCTGGTACAGCATGGATCACATTTTCATTCGATGGTCAATCGAAAACGTATATTCAGAACCAAAAAGTTGTAACCCGTGCCGTCGAAGACATCATGAGAGGACTTGTAGCAATTCGGGATCGTTGGAACTATGGTGATTAATTATTATGAATGGGAATAGCAAATATTCCCATTCATTTTTTGCCTGTCCGGAAACAAGGCTTTAAATGAAGTAAAGGAGGTGCTTTGTATTGCAGCCTATTTTCGAAGCATCTGGTCCTGCGCTTGATCGTTATTTCAACAAACAGAACGCAATCGAAAGACTCATTGCTGACTATAATAAACATGGTCACCTGATCGTAGCATACGATTTTGATGAGACCGTGTATCCTTGGGATGGCGGCAGTTGTGACCAGGTGATTGAACTATTACAGGTGTGCTCCAACATCCCAACCATTGACATGGTTGTCTTTACCTGTCGGGGTCCCAGTGAGCGTCAGATGGTGGAAGATTACTTGAATAGTAAGGACATCCGTCACGATGCAATCAATGAGAACGTTGACCGAGTAAAGAGTGAGTTTGGAGATGGGAGAGATTCCAAAGTTCTTTATAGTATCTTCTTGGATGATCGAGCAGGGCTTCCCGCTGCATATGAAACACTCGTTGGTTTCTTAGAATGGTATTATCGAGAGGTGGTGAATTAGTCTGTGGGATACTTAACAGAAGCCGATGCCCTCGTCAAGAATGCGACAGAGGTCATCAATACCATATATTCAACAAATTTTTCGCAATACTTACAGGGGTTGGGTCAACCAATTCTTGGAATCTGGTACAATTATAATTCTACCGTTTCCAGTGTGGAAATTGGTTCCTATGACATTGATCATATTATTGGCCCAGAATCCCCTGTTCGGTACAATAAAATCTTGAATTGCCCTGTCTATGGTGCAACGAGAGATTTGACGCCAGACTTAACCGCTGGTGACGGAGGACTTCTGGACATTAACATGGAGCTGGAAGTGACCCTTCTCCCAAACAGTTTCAAACCGAATCCATATGATTATTTTTTATATTCGTTTGGACCACCGGAAAATGCAAGAAGGATTTTGTTCCGTGTCAACAACATCCAGTTATCGTCTATTCGAAGCAATTCTTATTATAAAGTCAATCTCCATATGATCGAGATTGACACTACAGAACAACTCGAAGCTTTAGATCGTCAAGTAGTAAAGACCTTCCGGACGGATCTGGATCGAATTGGAACCAATGAAAATTGCTTAATTGAGGACGTTGTATTTGAGAAGTGTAAAGACATCAAGAAACTGATTCGCAGATTAGAGGATCAGTATATGAATCTTTTCTACAGCGACAAATACAACTCTGTTTTATATCGAGCAGAAGCCGATGGGCAAATCGTATACGACCCCTATCTGATCCAGTTCATCATTCATTCAAAGATGTTTGAATATGTACGGGGATCAGTAACCATGGTAGTATTCGATCAGAGTTATGGCTTCATGCGAGAATACAATAATACATTCTATCGTGCCATTGAGACACGAAGAATCAATGATATCAAAGAGGATCTTTATGCAGAACCAAAACACTTTACCCGTAAGACCGTAAATCCATTTGCCTATTATGGGGAAGATTTTGCTTATAAGATCTATGTCTATGAGGACAAGGATAACACAGGGGTGGGTAGTAGATATAATAACTATCCCTTCATCAAGAATATCAAAGAAAACAGTGACGTTGGCTTGAATCCAATTGAGGGATCTATCGTTCGATACTTCAATTCGGAAGATACAACCAGACTCTTCAACGACCAAGACATTGATTGGTTGGATGAGTTGATTGTCGATTACTCTGAGTATTACTTAGAGCTTCTTCCAATCACCATTTTCTTACTTAGAAAATACTATGAAGGAATCCACGATTCCCACTAATTTGGAAACAAGCCCATAAATCGAATATAAGAAAGGAGATTTCAAATGAGCACAATGAATTTAGGATTATCGGCTCTGATGGAAGCGATCAACCAGTCCGAAGCAGCAACGGAAGCTTCTGAACTGCTGTTTGAATCATTTGAAGATACAATCGACGATGATATCAAGATCATGGTCGGTGGGGACGGAATGGCATCTCTTCCCGAAGAGGATGATGATATGGATGCAGATATGGCCGGCCTTGGGATCGACAATGAGGATGAGGAGAAATACAAAAAGCTCGTTGCTCTGATTCCGGAAGACGGCGATGATGCAGAAGAAACAGCAGATGAGCTGGCTGAATCTCTGATGATGGAGGCCGACAATCTGGGACTTTATTTTTAGGAGGAATATGATATGATAGCAAGCAGCAAAATGATTAAGGTCACCTCCAGAGGATATGTGACGACCAGTCGTGGTCGTGCATTTGCTCCTATTACCCGTCCTTATCGGGAAGATGTTGGGGTGATCTTCAGTATGCTCACTCGGGACCGTGCAACAGTGGTCGAGGTACTGTCCGACAAGTCGGAGATTAAATTGACCTTACAGAACTTTGACAAGGTCAACGACCCGACTTTCAGTGTAGAAGATATAAAACCGGTAACAATGACCCCAGCAAAAGAAGTAGAACCTCCTGCAGTTGAAGTGGAGCCTGTTCAGGTAGAACCTGCCACTGTAGAGCCTACAGATACAGGGGATGTTGTATCGAAAGATGAAATCGCAGAAGAGGTTCCAGCAGCCGATGCAGAAGTTGGTACTACAGAGGAAGCTCCCGTAGAGGAACCGGTTACCGCTGATGCTGGCAATGCTCAGAACTACAATGGGAATGGAAAGAAACTTTCCAGATCCGAAAGAAGAAGATTAAGAGAACAGATGAATCAGGCAAAATCTGTAGAAGCAACTGTTCCCGAGAGTGTATAAAGAATTGAGAGTAGTTCCCGTTTGGGTTCTACTCTCAATCTTTTATTTATTGGAATAATAATGGCAATGACTTATAACCAATAGTCGGAACCTCTCTGTTTGCGGAGATATCTCGTTTGAGTTCAAATGCCTTAAAAATTCGAACGAGTTCATATATTTCATTCTCCCCTTCAGCAGTAGTTCGATTGATTCCTCTCTTATCTGCCCAATTTCTGAGAATACTAAGCATAAATGCTCTCATCTCATCCGAGCATCCATCGTCAAAGGAGATAAAGTTATTTCCATTGGTCCCGTAGTTTAAAATCACATCAAAATCCATCAGACCCGTATATCTTCTACTAGGCCGCACCGTGAATCCGAATGCCCGAAATACATCGGTGATGACTTTAACCGCTACGTCTGGATCTGGGATTGTCTTCTCATATCCTTCAAATCCGATGGATATGGTAAACGCTCTCCCCTCCGCAAACGGATCATGATTATAATCATCCACCATTGTGAATGCATAGGAGCCATCCGGGTCAGTGACTGTCGCCCAGTCCCGATAGTATTTACTGCTGCTCAATGTACCATCATAGTAAGATTCATTAATCTTTCCATGAGATTCATAAGCTGCTCGCTCAAAGCTTCTTCCTACACAGAATAACCGATGAGATTCATAAATGGTTCGACGCATCTCTAAAATGGAAATTCGTCCCCACCGTCCACTCTCTACATGGTTCAGATAGTTAAATGCTTTTTCTGCCAGAAATCTTGGAATGACTCGTAAAGGTTCCAAATCTGCTGATAACACATATCCCCCATTCATAAATCAAACTCCTTTCTTAAATGCAACCGTCTGCACATTAAGTGCCTTCAGTTCACCAGTCTTCACGTTGCACACAAATGCCGTCTTAGCATCCGGTATTGTCATCAGTACATTGGCCGGTGATTGACAAGTGAAATCATCTCGATACTCAATCGTAAATGATGCAATGTAAGTTTCTGTCGGCAGCGTATTTGTCTGAGCATTATTGAACTTATGTCCAAGGAATAATCCATTGTACTTCATGGAAGTAATCGCCGGTGCACTGCCATCGCTCAACAGTACCATGAAGTTTCTGGCCGTCAACCGAGTGAATAAGAAGGCATAATCATCTCGATTATATGCAATCAGGTTGCACTTGATCACACCAGGACCGGTCACATTAAACACAGCTTTGAAACCAGAACCATTCAGATCGATTGAACTAATCTGAATGTCAGATGGTGCATTGGCTGGATAATTATTCTGAATGATCTTTCCCGTTGAACGATCGATTACCAATATCTGATAGCAGTTATATCTAGTCGTTGATTCTGATGTGATTGTGAATGCAGAATCTTTCACAACCACCCGAATGTATCTCCAACCCTTCAATTCCTCCGGTGTCTTGTTGATATAAACTCGGATTCCACGGAGTTCATAATCAACATAGGCAATGGATAAAGATTCATCCTCACTTGCCTGAGGTGCAACCGCATCTCCATTCGTATACATTGTGGTCCGATAAACGGACAAGGTGACATTATCGGAGAATGACCAAGTTGGGGAATCCACTGGCTGTACATAATCGGAGAATGACCAAGTTGGGGAATCCACTGGCTGTACATAGGATTCGAATTTACCCCCATCATCCTTAGTGGCCGATTTCGTATACATTCCAGCTTCGTTGTACGGAAGTAAAATGGAAGGCATAGACCTTCTAACCCACCTCATCGTACCATCTAACAAAGCATCTTCCGCAGAATCATATACAATCTGGTTCGGATTAGCATCTGCACCAAATAATTTCACATAGCTAGAATCAGATGTGGAAACCATAATGTTGCTGATTTTCGGGAGATTGCTCAAATGATATAACTCGAATCCACTCTGAAGGTGATACCATGTGTAACTGTACTTATCCTTTGTGATAGCAAGAGCGCACTCATCATACTGACTCTGAATCCGAGTATTGTTGACGAACAGTGCCCCTTCTACAAACCGAACCATAAAGTAGTTTACCAGTAATGATTGGTTCACCAACCTATCCACTTTGATAGCAAGCGACGGTTCATTAGTATCCGCATCTTTGAGATTTGCGTCAAGTGTTTTAATTCTTGTCCAATTGAATGTATCCTTATCAGCATCATAATCACCAGAGTATGCGTGCATTAGATCAGGATCAATAGCGTCAAATGTAATGCAATCTTTCCGGATCGGGATGAATATCGTTGAGAAGGTTTCATTCCCAAGTGTCAAGACATATGCCTGCCTCTCCCAATCAATAAAGTTCTCAATTCGACGAACCAAGACAAGCTTAATTGTCATACGGGAAGTCGTCGGTGTATACGTAATTTTATAGAATTCAGAACCGTACTGATGTTCAAACGAGCAATCTACTTCTTCTACTGAAGTATCACTATAGGATGTGAGTTTGATCTGCTCAATCCCATATCCATTTGGAACCCGAATGGTATCTGTAGTCGGCTCTCCCGTCTTCGCATAGATGATCTTCGTATCTGCTGGATCCCCACTAATCGTAATATCCGGTTTGAATTCTGTCCTAGTATTGTTTTCAGGATAACAGCCAATCTCTACAAGCGTGCTATCCATAATATACTGAATCATGGAGATCTGTTCTGCTTTATAAGTCGTCTGGGTGAAGATTACCTTTCCTTCTTCCTCGGTTGTGATCTTAAAGATCATGATCGGACTGATGTAATTCCTTGCACCATCGTGATAGTTAACATCCGGATTGTCTGCAAAGGAATCTTCGGATAACTTCTGGAGATGGAGGATCTCATTCCAAAGTTCGTCTTCTGTCACGTAAATCATCTTGACGGTATCTGACGGTCTCATTGTATCCGCAAATGCAGCAGATGGAACCGTCGCATAGAAGTTTAATTTATTCTTGCTATTTAATTCAATTCCTTCCGGTCTTGCAATTACAATATATCTTGGGTCGCATAACCGCCACCCACGATTTTCCATCGATAACTTAAGTCTACGAAGTGCAGTTGCAACATCCTGTGAGAGATTATATCCCAATTCCTGATTGGTTAATCGATTTAATGTGATTGCCAAATTCTGTGTTTGCGTGGCAGCAAGCGCGTCTCTCATTGAAATTTGATACGTATTCGCTGCTGTCATACCAGCACCATATTTCTGCCGATAGATAGCGGGAGTATATTCAGTTTCTTTTGACCGAACATCTTCCTCAGCTGCTGTTAACATAGACTGCGCATCACTTTCTAAGGAGATCAATAACTCATCCATGGTGTTATACCAACTGATGATTTCCTTCTGGTAGGAGTTATAATCCTTATCGTTGAAAATGATGTTAAGTAGTTTGGATCGATAAGCCATTTATAAAAACACCTCTTCTCTTGATTCTTTTTCAATTGGATATTCCTTATCATGTAATAAAATATGCCGAATCAGTCGAACCAGCGTTGCTTCACTGACACTAATCCCTACTTTTTCATTCCGATATATCTGATCGGGTCGCTTATATAGAGAAGTAGATCTTATTTCACGATCTACTACAATGACCCGAATACTCTTTGTTAACTTTCCCCCATCTACATGCGCACGAATGGTAAACACTTCCCGATAAGTTGGATCATAAATCAGAATTGTCAAATACTGTTGAAAGACACCATCTTCACTACGAAGATTATAACTCACGAATTGAATCCGATCTTTCAATCTTCCAACGGGGACATCTTTTTCATCTTTAAATATTTTGGTGATCTCAGTCATGGACCGATTTACCATTGCTGCGTATTGTTCTGCTTTCATGTAAGTAACTCTCCTTTCTACCCCAATCAATTTAAGAAGATTCAGGTTACTTCGTTGTGCAGGAACACTAATATTCTATGGGGATTTCTTCTATATTAAAGATGAGTTTTTTGAAATGTGAAAAGAAATGAAGAATAGAGTATGAATTACTCTATTCTTTCTATTTGTATTTTGATGATGTGGGGTTGGTTTCCTGTCTTTTAGTCATTTTCCCAAAATGACTTACTCCGCTTCGCTACTCCCCTTTCGATTTTTCTGTTTCTTTTCCTTCTCCCCTAGAATGTCCCCTTCTCGGGGGCTCCCCCAAGGGATTAGCCCCCGAGTACAGGGGCACCATTCTTTCAGAATGTTCCCACCCTACCACCCTTAAGCCCTATTATTTTTTATGTATATTCCATAATAATTTATTATTTACTTCAACTTAAAGATGAATTCATTAATAGAAGAATCTAAAGATTCTTCTTAAAGTTGAACTCGTGGTTTTTAATGGAACTTTCAGATATATAATAATTAAAGAAAACTAAAGTTATTTACTTCTTGATCAATTGAATATAGAAACTTCGTTTCTATATTCGTAAAAGATTGGGGATTTCATCCCCAATATATAAAGATGAATCAAGTATTCATCTTTATATAAAAGCAGAAATCTTAATCATCAAACAAGTTGATGATTAAATTTCTACTTAGTATCCTAAAGTTGATTCATTAAATTAGTTATGTTAGTATCTAATTTGGATTAACATGAAGTTTATGTTATTTTCCCTTACGGGAAAATTAACGTATATAATCGTTTATCATTTTGAATAATCTAAATTGTTTCATATCATATATCAGTTTTCTTTAATTATAGTTTCTTCGGAAAACGGTTCTTTTTTTGTTAAAACAGTATAGTAGAAGGATTCATTTTCTTCTGGCATTCGGATAAAGGTGGGAATAGAGTAACGCACAGATATATCGTCAGATAATCTGATCAACTTACTCTATTTTCATCTAACGACTGACATAACTATAATGAAACGGAACCATCGACTTGAAGAAAATAGTAGAGAGGTGGTTTCGGGACATTTGACCAGTTTCTGCATAAGGCTTGTCTGTGATTGGGCGAAAGGTTCATAAGTCTCGTTAGATTGTGGATCAACTGGAAAAAGCTTTACTGGAACCACACCCGTCTATATGACGTTGCGTAGGTGTGCAGTAGTCTTTGCGGCATTTGCGTCAAGCCCTTAAACATCCTTATCAGTGTCACAGTGATAGGGAGGGTAGTTCGGCCAATAGAAGATAATAAGCTGTACTTGAGAGGCAGAATACATAGGGATTGTCAATGGAAATTATTATAAGCCGTAATGCTTTGCGGAGGAAGAATATCCTCATTCAAACGTATAAGCCTACGATACTTCGTAATTTCAGACGATCACCTTCCCCTGACCTAGAGTAACCGGACCTACATCCGGGTGGGCTTAAGTAGAGAAAAACACACTTGAAAATAGTCCATTGAACTGTAACACGCCACCGATGGTGGGGACTCTGATGGAGTAGAGATGATCGCCTCAGGGGTATGATTTCGACTTGGGTAGAGTAAGAAACCGGATAGTTTTATCTGGTATCTGAAAACAGGAATAAGATCGAAACATATTGCGAATCGAGCAATCGACGCCGCTTAACAGCTAGGTTGTGAAGAGCAACGGAATGCCTTAAGCGAACTTGGGATCTGGTTTAAAGCAAAGAGGGTCCCTTGGATGAATAAACGAAAGATTAAGATATAAGAAAATATGATTATATGGAAGTACATTATCATGATAAACGATTCAAATAAAGGATAGAAGAGAGAAGAAACCTTAGTGGAATCTTCTCTCTTCTATTTTGTTGTGGTTGTTATGTTTTGGACTTGTTGGTTTAAACAACTTGGATCTTTTCTTTGAAGGACATGTGAAGCAGACCATGGATAATCTTTCTTCACTACAAATTTGTTTATAAACTGGTCATAATTTATTACTATGAAAATTTGTCCAGCTCAGCATCTTGAATATATATTATACTCTTGAAATAAGAGGGATAATCTATAAAGTACGAAAATAGAACTAGAGGAATTGGGCTCCCTCTAGTTCTATTTTGTATGATCCCTCAATCTGTTTCAGAAAGGGGTTGATATGATGGCTGTCAAGGTTAATGACCTGTTTAATACAGGTGATAAAAACCTCGACCGCATGAATCGCGATCTGTACCATTTCGCACACACAGACGCGATGAGCGGCGATCCACGAGCCATGGAAAATTGGCTCAGGATGTCCTATTATTTGAAAAATGGTGACATCTTTAACCCCGCAGCCTTCATGAGACTGTAGGAAGTATATCAAGCCTCGGGTGAGACCTAGTCCACCTCATACCGGGGTTATTTTAATGTATCACCAATCATAGTTTATCAGGGATAATATAGAAATTTGTCCAGCTAAGGACTTTGAGTATATATTATTCTTGCGAATATACACCAAATAAGAATATTAAAATCAACAGGGACCCGCCCTCAATAGCGGGAGAAAGAGGATATTATGAAGACCAATACTATTAGCGTTAACGAAAGAACCAATATCAACATTTTCTCTGACAACGGTGTTTGGACAGACAGACCAGAAGTGAAAATTTACCTGAGCGTTAAACCGGATAATTCTCGTGTCATGCTGAATGTATGCGAAATGATCCTCACATTTAAGGAATCCGACATTCTTCCATTTGACGATGTTATGGCGGAACTGTTCCGGCGTGACAAGAAAGTCAATACCGTATCTGATGTGAGGGTTGGAAAATTTGGACGCATTGTACGTAAAATAGATCTCACCTACAACAGCGAAGATGATAGTATCACATTCGGTGGACTGTACGACGGAGAAGAAATTGAACCTGTCACATTCCCGTCACTCGAATTCGTATCTTTGTTATACGAAGCACGGGAAGACGCATTACGATAAGTTAGACTTCAAGGAGGAAAAGAAAATGACTGAAAACATGAAGAAAAAAGCAACTATGAACGCAATTGAATCCAACCTGGAACTTATCCGGACATACACGCAGGTTCGGATAGCTAAAGAGCAGATCGGGAGAGACTCCAATCTGGAGAGGTTATCTTGGAATCTCGAGCAGATCATGAATGCGAAGGGAATCTTTACGGAGCTTCCTTCTGTGAGGATTGATTGGTAATGAATAAAATGAGGATAGAGATAGTGGGTGCTATCTCTATCCTTCTTCGTTCTCTACAGCATCTCCATAGACTGATTTCACCAATAATTTTTTGAACTAGATTCTGGTAAATATTTGGGTGTTGTGATACTTCTCATACCATAGAGACTTGTGAAGTATAAGACAATTAGGGACCCGTTTCAAAGTATCACAAAGAATCTGATTCAATCCACTATTGGTTGGTGATTGAAACCAATCTATATCTTGGATCGGAATCCCCAAATTAACTTCACAAAACGAAACTGTTATAGATAAAGTTAATTTGTTACATAGGATTTCCAAGATGTACTTTTCAATATATTAGCTAACTCCGACGGGTATCAAAGTTAACTTAAGACCCTGTTGGGAGCATGAAATTTGGTCACGTTATAGCTATATATTATATTTTAGACAATGATATTTAAAGGAGGAAGAAAAATGAATAACAGATGGAGACAGATTGAGAAAATAAGGAAACGTGCTCTGATTAGAGAGAAGCGTTTAGAAAGAATGCACAGAATTATCATAAACGAGCCAAAGCTACAAGCAATCCTTTCAGCAAAACACATGTGTCCTGATAGTGATCAGATGTTCGTATATGCATCTTTACGAAAATCACAGGATCCGTTAATAGAGGCTAGGCTTTCTCTAAAACGTATGTACGAGCGACGGGATGTTGAAGTACCAAACGCACTTCGGTCTGAATTAATAAAGGAAAAGATGCGTTTGATGTATGGAGGTGATGGGAATGAATAAAAGACAAAAGAAGAAACTGGAGAACCGTCTCCAAATGGAATATTTACGATGGTATTATCCTAAGATTCGCAGCACACTGGGACTAAAAACTTCAAATGCACTCGGTCAAGCCGTCGGTATGTGTCCGTATGATCCATCTGGACTATGTCAGTATCTTGATGAAGACCGACCAGTTTTACCGAGATATAGACGTTCTACTATGAGACGGCTCGTCTACAGAGACATGATTCGTTGGATCAATAAACTTCCAAAAGAAACAAACTTTGTCCAGATGAGCATCTCTACATCATGCGAGGCTCAATTTTTAGACGATTAAAGAGAATATAGCAGGAGAGTCATTTCCGATTCTCCTGCTATATCTTTTATCACGATAAGGCGTTTTTTGATTTGGTTCACTGTCTCGACCAATGCAGAATCTATCTAACAAGGTCGGCTTCATTGTAAGGAACTCTGTAAAATGTGACGCCTCTATGGGGTAGCGAATCCCATTATGAATTTGTTCCAGCACAAAGTCTTAAGCGATATAAGTGCTTTAAAACCAATAGGAAGGAGTGTGAAGCAAGATGTCTCATGAGGAATTCATTCAAATAGTGAAGACGGCGATTTATGAAGAGTGTACTGATGGGAGGGTAGTCCCCTCAATCTTGATTGCCCATGCGGCAGTAATCAGTGATTGGGGTCGGAGCGAAGTAGCGATGAATGCGAATAATTTGTATAACGTTACGTGTTCCTCAATATTGGGCGGTCTCGGTTCTTATGAGGCCTCCGTCCCAGCCGAGACATCTTCCGGAAAGTTAATTAAAACCAAAATTCATTATCGGAAATATGCCTCTTGGCATGATTCGGTCGTTGACTATGTAGAACGATTAAAGGATAAGGAAAAGTATATTGAACTTACTAAATTGGAGACAATCCTTGAACTGGTGAAGTGTTATGTGAAACTAACGGATAAGCAGACACCTCATCTGGATAGTCGAATCCTGAATGTTATCAAGACCTATCAATTGACCCAGTATGATGCAATCCGAGGGAAGTACAATCCCTTCAATATTGCACAAATTGGAGATCGAGGAGAAATTGTTCGATGGTTACAGTACGAATTGCGAACTAGGGGGTATGAGAGTAAGGATCCATATGTTTGTGATTTCTTCGATTATCCAATGATGAATATGGTGCGAGATTATCAAAAAGACCATGGATTAGAACCACACGGAGTTGTGGATCTGAAAACTTTACGTTCACTACTTGATACCATTGAATAGATGGTATCAAAGAAAGGAGAATTATATGGAACTGGTCATGTACCCAGAGATGAATCCAACCTTGGAAGTGGTTACCATTGATAAGGTAATTCCAATTCGATTCTCTCGGGATAAATTGCGGTTGCCCTCTGATGAGAATGACCGGATGCATGGTAGACTGATATACTTTTGTAATACGTCCCAGGACGGAATTGCAAGGGTATTGAATAACGTCCATCCGAGAATCATCAACGTGGGAAAACCATATACTACTTATTACTATGATTACATTCCTCTCTACAAGTTCGTTCATGCCCCCGGTGTACAGAATACTGGAGTAACTCAGAACATCGGAAAGAAAGACCGAGTGATTTGGTACACGGGAATGAAGGAACGGGTAGAAGGAATTCGAACACCAATTACGATTGATGGGGCAAAAGGTCGCAATGTTGTTTACGATATGCAACCATCCATCAATACGTTTAAACGAGTAAGGAGACTCAGAAGCTTATCAATACTGCAGAAAGTTTCGATCTTTTTTAACTCAATCAATACATTTATGAATCGGCCGGTACGAGGATATACCGGGAATACCGTATTTATTGATTTAGATGAATATAATACTCAGAGGTCTCTGAATAGCTACCACTTCATGACTTATCTGCTTTTGTTATTAAAACGACAGGCAAATTTCATGGAACCATTTAAGGCAGACTATCAGGTGATCTTCTATACAACCAGAGGTTATATTTTATTCCGAATGAATGAGGATCTGGTACGAGAAAATTATGGAAAATTGAATCAGATGATTCGCAGATTGAAGCCAGAGATAGACGCTGCAGCCGCAGTGGATTTTGCAGAGAAGGAAGACATCTCGATGAAGATTAACGTAGCGGCTGGCTTTACTGGTGGAGGAGAGTTTGATCCGGATGACGAAGATGACTTGGATGGAGAAGAGGAATCCCCATCCGAAGACTTACCAGTGACACCGGATTCGAAGATTGTGGATTCCATAAAGAAGAATGTGTCTGATGAAGATGATACCGATGCCACTGTCGATACTATTCTCAGTGATGTTGAATCCGATGAGAAGCTAAAAGAAGAACTGGCGGATGTCATTATCTCCAGCAATAAGGGTTCCAAATCCAATGCATCTTCAAAGAGAGATGCAATGCTTCGAGAGAGACAAAAGAGTGTGATGATCAAAGGAAAGACACTCCAGGAGTTGACAACTGATGTCACAATTCCAAAGATTGAGAAATCCGAAGTCAAGAACCCAATGCTTGTGAATCAGACTATCAAGCAGGTAAAATACGCAAACTTCCAGAAAACCTATAATGATTCTCTTCTGGATTCGGATATTGCCAATACGTTTAAGATGTTTAATGGGAAGACCATTGATATGAATGTCTTAAAGGTAGAAGTGGAAGACACGTCCAATACACTGAACCTGATGGAGACTTATACGGTTACTTTCGAGGATGAGTTCCGTAGAAGGCATACGGTGAAAGTTAATATTCCGAAGTTCATCGACAATAAGTATCTCTATATCAATGGTGGTACGAAAACCATCGAGACACAAATTACAGCTCTTCCAGTCATTAAGACGGATGAGGATACGGTTCGTGTAAATACAAACTATAACAAGCTGACCATTATCCGAAAAGGTTCTAAGATCAATCCGAATATGGAACGGTTTAAGAAGATGATTACAGAACCGAATAGTGGTTGGAAAGTGCACAAGGGAGACAACTCTGAGGCCAACCGTGGACAGCTTACCTGTCTGGAATATGATACGATGGCAGCAAAGTATAACTCTTTAGAGCATGGACCCTATCACTTCGTCTTTAACGTAGAGCAGTTGATGGAAGAGACAGACCACAAGTTCCAGTCTACCCTGGACAAGGTTCTGATTGGTTATAAGAAGACGGGTTCAAAGATTGAACCAATCTACTATGATAAGAAGGATCCTGATCATGTGGATATGATTTCTACCATGATTTTGAATGCTCAACCGGAGTATTATGATGAGTTCAAGAAACTCAGTGCAGGTAAGAAGTACGTTCATACCACAACGACCATTATGAGAAAAGAGATTCCTACGGTCGTTCTGCTGTGTTTCTTTGAGGGAATTTCTCAGGTAGTGAGAAAGTTCAATGATCCGGATGTGAAGTTTGTAGATAAGAAGTCTAGTACGGATAATTACATGTATATTCGATTTGCTGATGGATACTTACAGTATCCAATGTCCAATCTGGAAGCATGTATCATGTTTAACGGACTTACCTCTTTCTCAACGGCAAACTATACGGTTGCTGACCTTGACAACCAGCAGACCTATATCGATGTCTTGATTGAAGTTTGCGGGGATGGTTATGTGGCAGGTGCTCTCATTAACTTCTACGACTTCATGATCGATCCAATCACTTTGGAGTTATTGAACCTACTATCTCTACCTACGGATTTGGTATCACTGATTATCTATGCAAACAACCTGCTCGCGGATAACCAGTATCGGTCCGATATCAATCTCAATAATTATCGTCTCAGGAATAATGAAATTATTCCTGCGATTCTTTATAAACAGTTAGCAATTGCTTACGCTAGGTATCGTGCAACAGCCAGAAACAGCAATCCGGTTCGGATGTCCGTTGATCCGAATTGCGTCATCAAGGCATTACAGGCACTTCCGACGGTACAGGACTATCCATACCTTGGCCCGATGACGGAGCTTAAGATGAACTATCTGGCTTCTATGAAGGGCTATGCTGGTATGAATAACGACGAGGCTTATAAGGAAGATAAGCGTGTATACGATGAATCCATGGTTGGTATTGTGGGTACATCGACGGATAATGCCAAGAACTGTGGTAAGGAACGTCATCTGGTTCTGGAACCGAAGGTGTTGAATGCTAGAGGTATGCTGGAATTGACCGATCCGAAAGATATTGACAAGCTTGATGATACACAGCTTGAAACGGCATTGGAGATGTTGAATCCGGGTGGATTATTACACGATGACCCTGTGCGTACAGCTATGGCAACGAAACAAAGGGGACATGCAATTCCGATTGCAAAGCAATCTCCTATGCTTGTATCTACTGGACTGGATGCAACGGTTCAGTACCGTACTTCGGACGATTACTCGGTAGTAGCCGAGGAAGACGGTAAGGTCATCGATTTTGACCAGAAGACGAAACTTATGACTATTGAGTATAAATCTGGGAAGAAACGTTGTATCGATTTCTATCCAAAGATGGCAAAGAATGGTGGTGCTGGTTTCTACTTAAAGAACGAGTTAACCACCACGTTTAAGAAAGGGAATTCTTTTAAGAAGGGTGATATCTTAGCATACGACCCCTATTACTACAACAACGATGCGTTCTTTGGCAATCGTTTGACCTTTGGTTGTCTGGTTAAGACAGCAATCATGTCTGATAGCGCAACTTATGAGGATTCGGATTTCTTTACGAAGAAGTTATCGAAGTCAATGGCTGCTAAGATTACCATGTGCAAACGAGTAACTATCGGTAAGAATGCAAATGTGGACTTCATTGTAAAACCAGGCGATACGGTTAAGGTTGGAGATGAGCTCATTCGTTTTGAGACTTCTTATAATGATGCAGAGATGAATCAGCTCCTTGCCGGTATCCGAGATGATCTCCATGAAGCAATTGTGTCTCTCGGTAAGACGAGAATTCTTGCCAAATATGAAGGTACGATTGAGGATGTTATCTGTTATCCAGCAGTTCCAGTTGAGGAGATGTCTCCCTCTCTTGGAAGCGTGGTAAAGAAATGCTTATCCAATGACAAGGCGAGAATGTCTCAATTGAATAAGGTAGACCCCACAAGTAAGAATTCTCCATATAAGGCTGGCGTTTTGATGAACCGCCCAACCGGAGTAGTGGAACCGGATGCCTATGGTAAGATTGATGGTGAGGACGTTACAGATTCCGTGATGTTTAAGTTTTTTATTACTTATCTTGATGAATTATCAGACGGGGAGACCGAAGTATAGGTTATTATCCCTCTCTATATGGTAACATGTGGAGACTTCGGGTTAATTGCAGGTAAAGGCTTAAAGCTCTAACACCACAACGTAGTCCGAAAGGGCAAGCGTGATGGTTGCGAAAGTAGAAAGAACGTTAGAGATTGAGATATGGTGAAACAAAAGCTATCGAAAGATGGTCCTAAGTCTCAACTAAAAAGGCCCGTTCATGCAGCGAATCACCTAAGGGTTCGAAAGAATTACGGTGAACGTTCATCGACTATCTCCTTGCGGGAGAGTAAAACCACAAGCGATAAGAATCTAATTCTTATCAGGTGGAAGAAAAATCCGACGCCTAGAGTGATTATTCTAGGATGCAGAAATAGTCAGCGCACTCTTGTAATGAGAGTGGGATAGAAATATCCTTTTATGGGGTTGCGCCCATAAGAAAATTGTGTGTGATACGACACGCGGACAGCAATCTTATCGATATATTCGAATATGTATGAATTGATACAATACTGATTAATAGAAATATTAGTGTATCAAGATGATTACTGTCGCCGTGGACAGGAAGCCACAATGCTCAGCGTAGAAATACGTCGCTCAATGAAGGTTGAGTGTTGGTTGGATTTATTTAACCATTGAGAAGTGTCATATGACGCACACGGATAAGATAGTTCATCAGACTGCCAATAAATCGACTCTTGGGGATATGATTCCGGAAGGGTTTGAGCCTTATTCAGAATTTAGACCTTATGAGGAAATCTCATTGTTGCAGCCCCCAAGTGCAATTCTTCAAAGAGGAACTGCTTCCATTGAACCCTCAATGCTACATTATAAGGGTTTGATAGAGCTTAAGAGAAAACAGTATGAAATCCTCACCGGAGAATCTTGGAATGAGAAGGATAGACGAGAAAACCCATACATGGATCACTCTCAAAGAGCTACTCAGGAAGCATTCAATATTACGAGCGAACAGTGGTCTGTATTGGAAACCATATATGATCTTACGGAAACAACCGATGGCGTACTCCAATCAACACGATTCTATTCACCCGGTGATACAGTTATGAACGGTTTTGCTGGAATCGATTTGAAGTGTTTGGGGACAAAGATTGCAGTTCACGATCACGCTAATGTGGAATATGATTATACGAACAATTGTTTAGTTGCTTCCGATACAATCTACCCTGGAGAGATTCTCCGTATGAATACATTCTTTAGAGTGGAGGGGTGAGTATGTTAATTGATGTAGATGGAAATAACTTATCAAAACTTCTTAAGATGTTTGCATGGATGGAAATATGTGGAAGTATAGGTCATTCAACTGATTTCCACGTTGGATATGATGGGGATGGCTCTGCTAGATACACATTCAAGCCAAAAGATAAAGACGTTGCGAAAGCTTACGAGCAGTTGAAGAAAGAGATCAATAAGCAGCGTGACGACACAGGAGAAGATATCAAGAATTTTAACTTTGAGTAGGACAAGAGAGTAGACAGTCGCTTAGATTGCCTACTCTTTTATCTATTTGCTTGAATATATATTATTAGGTTGAGTAATAAAGATTACAAAGGAGGTTTTATGATGCGAAATGACAAACCGAATCGAGATCAACCACAGTTTGATTTCAGTTCTAGTATGATTAACATCGATACGGTGATGGATTCGATCGTTGCAGCACAGAAACAGGCTGGGAAGGAACCAACATTGGAGATTGCAGTGGTCGACCGATATACAGGAAAGAAATATCGTCGATTTCAGAAACGATCCAAAGAGGAAGAGGAAGCGTATCAGAATTCCAAAGCTGTATTTGTAGACAAACGGGACAACGGTCCGGCAATTTCTCCAGAGGGGGACGTGAAGGAAGAAGATGATAACGATGGGCTCTATATCTGTGAGTATTGTTCCCATCTAAAGTGTCCACTCGGATCAACGGTCCCAAAATATGATAGTTCTATTTGTGATAGTTGTACCGAATGTGCTGAGTGTGTGGAGTTTGCAGAATATGAGTGTTCCGGTTGTTCCTACAGTCGGTATCGAGAAGGAGTTCCGTATAGTGAATTGGTATCGGCCGATAAGATACTTAGTGCGCATGATATGGATGTGTTTGAGAAAATTGAACGGTCAAGACTGACCGGAAAACAAGAGGAAACAAAGTACGATGACCATTACTCCATTTTGGACTTTTAAAAAATAATACGGTGATACCGTATTAATAGTTTATTATGGTGAAAACATCGGAATAACCAATAATTCTAAAATGCTAAGGAGGTTCCTATTCTATGGGAAAGTTTGCAGACAAAAAGAAAGAAATCTACGCATCTTCCTTAAACAAAGATGGGAAAATCCGGAGAACCAGCAATCGCAGACAGTTCGATGAACTGGGTACTGCTCTGCTGAACGACCCGGATTATAAGGAAGTTGTTAAAAGAACCCACGGCGGAAAGACCACCGAAGTGGAGACCACCCCGGTTGCAGATTTAAGAAAGGCTATGATCGGCGGCATTGCCAAAGATGCAGGACTGGATTCTGCTGAGACTGCAAAGCTGATTGAGAATCATGAGTTTTCCACTCTGCCCCTGTATCCGGTCGTAGCAGCAATGCTGGAAGGATACTGTGAGGCTGGTAAGACCTTCGTCTTCAATAAGAGAGACGATCTGCAGGGAAGTCTGTTTATCGAGGAAAAGGAGCAGGCCCAGAAGACCTACCACATTCCGCCGGGCAGAAGCAACGAGAGCACGGTTACTTCCGTTTATGGAAAGCATCGTGTATGGAGAACCAAGTCCAGATGCCCGAAGCACCTGGTAGAGAAGGTAAAATAACAATCATTGGAGAAGAGTTCACTACGGTGGATTCTTCTCCCTATTCTTTTAGGAGGAAAGAAGATGAAGTACTCGAGTGATACATTAGGTTTGGTTGCAAAGAAGATGATCTGTAACTTGGATCAAGTGAAACTCTTGTGTGCAAGAGGAGTATATGATGACATGATTGCTCGTAATAAGAAACAGAATGGAGACAGTCATACGAGCTACATGGAGATCAGTGTATTGGTGGATGAATGCAGTGATCCGTTTGGAGTTGCTGTTGATTTGGATATGAAAGGCCACACGATGTTTGACACATATTGTGTGTTTACGCATGATCAATATTTGGTGTGGAGACGAATCATGGGACAAATGTTGGATCCAAGGTCCGTTGACGATGTGGATCATGGGATTATTGAAAATATCTTGATTTCTATCGAGGACGGAGATTATCCGGGAAGTGTTGGAGACCCGGGGCATTATCTGACCTTGGCAGATTTCACAACGATTCTATTGATCATGTACCGTGATGCTAGGGGTGGTGCAGGGTCACCGGATGGTGATAACACAATATTGGCCGTTGATCACAGATTGCGTAAATATTTCATCGGCGACTTGCTAAAGATGCAAACAGATCGCTGTGATATTTCACTTCCAGCTGAAATTGTGAAACAACTGGAACTTAATGAGGCAACGGAAGCCATCATCAACATCCCAGTACTCAACGGTACCTGGGAACTTTTAAAGACCTATGAGGACTACTCCGTATCATTTACGTGTACGCGGATGTCAAACGAGTATGATTTCGACTATGGTGTCAAAATCACAATTTCCAAACCTGGTAAGCCAACATATGTTCGAATTGTACCAATCTATTCACTGGCCGATTTATATCTAGCAACGTGTTAAGATAACTAATTGGGGTGGGACTCATTTTGGGTTTCATCCCTTCATTTTTTGTCAAAGAAACGCTATATTCATCTCGCACAAAAGGTTAATGACTTAAAAGAAAGGAGATGAATATAGATATGGCGAGTATGAAAGATCTTGATCGTATGTTAAAACGCGGTGGGAAGACTACTCGCAAAATGCCTTTAAAAGCTGGTTCCTGGCTTGCGAATGCGACCCGTTCGGTTGGGTATTCTTCACTGGACATTTTGAAGAATCTGATGCCCAATACGATTGAGCTTGGCCAGACGGCAGCGGAATCTGCTGGTGAGATTAAGAATGCATTATCCGGAATGGGTTCTCAGAGTGGAAAACTTAAGAACGCGTTCGATGCTTCTGTTTATGTAAAGTTAGGAAAAGAAGGATTAAAGAATGCCCTTGAAGATTTAAAATCTGGTGACTTTTACAATGAAAGACGTTACCAGGAATATGTAAATAAATCCATGGATTTGGGGGACGACGAAGACTTCGATTTCGGGGATGATGATTTCAACTTCGATGAAGATGAAGACTTCGATGTGGATTTGACCTCCGATGACGACGGAGCCGCGGTCAATGTAAAACGTTCTCATAAGGGTAGAAACGAGGCAACTAAGATTACTCTGGTCAACAATATTGGCCCAGACAGTCCTTTAGTTCAGGCAACGGAGTTCCAGACAAAGATTGCTGTGAAGGGCGTTGGGGTGATTGTGGATGCGAATACTGCGAATACGCAGGCCACGATGACTATGATGTCGAAAATTGGGAATGACCAATTAAAGATGTCCAATGCAATTCATCAGACAGTAATTGATCTGAGTCAATCCTTACAGACTCAAATGAGTCAGTACTCTACAATCGCAGAAAAATACTTTAATGACTCAATTGCACTTCAGACACGAATTGCAGATAGTCTGGATAAGGTTCGGGAGAATACTGCAGTTGCTGCTGGGGCAATGGCTGCAAAGGATCCAAGAGATGTTCCGGATATGCTCGATATGTTCAGTGGTGGCTTCATTAACATCACGGAATATAAACGGTATGTCAGAAAGAACCTAAATAACTGGATCGACAGTAACTTTGCTGCTTCTCAGATTAAATCGATATTCTCCGACACGGACACCCTTGGCTCTATGATGGCTGCACCGTTGCGGTTTGTTGCAGAAGGAATTGCAAAGCAAGCAATCCCGGCAGCTGTGCAGACAGCGATGGAACAGTTGGATCAAACTGTCGGTGAATTTTTTATAACAAAGTTACAGCAGCTTGGATCCCACGCAAGTGATTTTAACAATCCAATTTTATCTACACTCGGTCAAATCTTTGGTCTCCAGACCAAGATGAATACCACGGTTGATAAGAAAAGTTATGAAAAGGGAGCAGTACCATTTGATGGTATTACTCATCGCACCATCAATGATGTAATCCCAACGTATTTAAGACAAATTGCTTCGGCCGTTACTGGCAAAGAAGAGATGGTCTTCGATTATGATAAGGGTGTTTATCGGACCTTGTCTTCGGTACAGAAAGATCATCAAGATGAAATACGCAGAGCAAAGCTCAGTCCTTATTCGGAGGACATTACAAATTTTTCTCAATCCGTAAAGGATACTCTGGTTACCGCGTCGAAAGAGCAGTTAGATGAATTAACAAAGTCTTTTGAAAAGGTAATTGAGAAACTCGTAGAACGAGGGGGTATTTCCACTTATCGTGAGACTACAACTCGGTCTGGCGAGACAATCGATCCTTTGCGGGACGTGATGGAATCTGCTGGTATTTATGATCAGAGATTTCTTAACCTAATGAGGGGTTATTTTGAGGCCAATTACCATGCTGGTGAGGGTTATCGAAATGCCGCATTCTTTGGACGAAATATTCCAACGTCCAGAAGAAATGTATCTAAGATAACAGAAGAGCGTCAAGCTAATCCGATTCGGTATAATGATATTTATATTGACAGTGGAATGGATAATGTATCCAATTCCCTCTTTAACATCTCGAAAGATGGTAAACGTAAGACTACCGTCAATCAGTCTGCCGGCCCTCTTGCCGATCAGTATGGAAAGAAGCCAACCTATTACCTTAGAGGTATTTTACAAACACTTGCTTCCGGTATTAATGTCAGAATTATCGGAGGTGGTGGTAGACGGCGCGGTGGTGGAGGAGATACGATTCCACCAAATCCTTATCTGGAAGAGTTAAAAGCTCAGAAGGAAGCGTATAACCGAGAAACTCGAACAGTCGAGCATCTGTATTCCGATGAGGAGCGTCAGACGAAGATTGAATCTGGAAAGTTGGATTATGATTCTGATTTGAGTATGGAACAAATCCAGTCAGCAATGGATCGTTCTGCTAACCAGAGAGCGATGCAGGAGCGAAATCAGAATCGAAAGAAGTCGATCTTTGAATGGGTTGCCGGTAAAGGTGGAACTATTGGAAAATGGGCTCAGGGAATCAATGACCGAATTGAACAGGGTTCCGGAGCCATTCAATCTGCTCTTCAAACAGCCAACGATGTTTTGTATCGGATCATGTTCGGTGATGAAAATGGTAAACGTGGTCTTGGTGCAGCATTTGATATGGTTATCTCTGGAGTCAAGGTCGGTTTTAGGAAACTCGGTACGTTTGTTGATCAGAAAGTTTTAAAACCAATCGATGAGGCTTTATTTGGTAAGGACGGTGTCTTTACTAAGTTTAAAGAGACGGAGTTCTATAAGAATATTACCGGTAAAGTCAAGGGTGGTTTTAATAAAGTACGAGATGCAATTCTTGGCAAAAAGGTGGAGGATGATGATGGTAGGGCACACTACGAGGGTGGGCTCATCAGTTCTACTATCAACGAGCTCGGTAATGTCGGAAAATCCATCAGTGAATCCATCTTTGGGAAGAAAGGACCGGATGGGAAACCATTACCGCTTGAGCAGGATAACTCCATCTTAGGAAACATCAAGAAGGCTGGAAAATCATTAGGTGATGCTGTCAAGGATTATATTGGAATAGAAAGAGATTCCGAAGGTAAAACAAAATCCTTTGGTACGATCATGAATGAGGGACTGGATAGTATCTGGAAGCACACAAAGTCCAGATTCAGTGATTGGACTGACCAGTTACTCGGACCGGCAAGCAAAGGTGACACGGTTGAAAATGCACGGGATCTTTTTGATAATTTCCGGACAGAAATGAAGGGAAAAGGAGGAAAAATTGGTGCTGGTGCAGTTATCGGTGCGGTTGGAACTCCTATTATTAGTAGTCAGTTAGGAATCTTGGGTTCGATGTTCTTACCAGGCGGTCCGATTGGTGGGGCCATCCTAGGTGCTGGTATCTCATTCGTATCTCAGTCTGAAACATTAAAGACTAAACTCTTTGGTGAGAAAGATGAGACGACTGGTGAGAGAACCGGTGGCTTAATTACAAAAGAATTCCAGGATTTCTTTAAGAATAATAAGACCGGAATGGGCATCGGAGCATTTGCTGGATTGGCAGCAAACTTCGGTTTAATCCCATCCTTATTTGTACCTGGTGGTCCGATTGGTGGAGCGATTATCGGAACTGGCCTTTCAATGGCAAAGAGGGCCGGTGTCTTTGATCAGATCCTTTATGGGCCTGGTGGTACCAAAGAAGACCCAACGGGCGGAATTATGAAGAAATTCAAAGATGCCTTTGGGAAAGATAAGAACTTTAAAAATGTAGCACTGGATGCTGGTATGGGAGCGGGGCTCGGTATCATTGGTTCCTTCTTCTTACCCGGTGGCCCGATTGCTGGCGCTGTACTTGGTGCAGCAACGAATATTGCAATTAATACTGATCGGTTTAAAACCATGCTCTTCGGTGAAGAGGAAGTTGATGAGCAGGGAAATAAAACCGGAAAACGTTCTGGGGGATTATTTGGAAGATTCCAGAACTATATCTCTGAGCAGATTTTCACTCCTCTTGCAAAGAAAGTAGAAGAGACTCAGGCTAGATTTATGTACTTCATGGAAGACAAAGTCTTCCGTCCCATTGCAACGGCAATGGCTCCTATCACCAATAAATTCACTGAGTTTGGTGAAGGAATTATGAGTGGTTTCAAGGCTGTATTTAAGTCGATTGCAAATCAGTTCCATCAGACAGTAACTAAGCCAGTTGGGGACGCAATTGATAAATGGTTGATTCAGCCACTTAAGAAAGTTGCCAATACAATCTTCAATGCTTTCACAAAGGTACTTGGAGCAATTGTGTCTGCACCGTTTGCTGCAATCGGAGCACTTGGTCAGGGAATCTTTGCACACGATAAGCGTAGAGGCGCTAATGCTGCCTCCAGAGAAGAATTCTCAAAAGTTGGCTCGATGGCAAGAGATGCCTATAATGCCAGAGGCGGTGGATTTGCCGGATTGTTATCTGGAGCACTTGCTGGCGGAAGACAGGTATTCCACGCATTTTCACCGGGAGTTCGGGAAGCTGGGGCGTTCTCCGAAAGAGGTGCGGGACGATATGCAACTAGGGAGGATAACCCAGAGACTCTCAATAAGAGGCTCAAAGAAGATGCAAGGAATAAATATCTTGCAAGGATGGCCGAGATCAACGAGAAGTACGGTGATCCTACAAAGGCAAGATCGGAGAAGCGCTTAAAGAAAGCCAAACCTGGTACAACGGCTGCCATTCAGGCAGAGATGATAGACCAGGGTAAAGTTGCTAAAGCTTCTTTGGACACCCAAGATAAAATCAAAGAAGATACTTCGACCATTGCTGAATCCATTAAAGTGATCAAAGATCGTATCCTCGGTTTCGGCAAAGGAAAGGGTACCGAAGGTACAAAAGATGGCACCAGCGAGGGTGGCATCCGTGGTGCTCTTAGACACATGGCTGTTCAGAATGCTTCGGATATTCGAGAGAGGCTTCGCGGTGTAACCAGGTTTGGTGTGTATATGCCTGCCTCAGAAGCTACAACTGGGGAAGCATCTATGGCGGAAACTTCCACTGGGAAAACCAGAATAGCTAGAAATGCTCCCAAAGTGAAAGCATCGACTGCTCCTGGTGGTACAACTAAGATTGCGAGCACTCCTCCGAACGCAGAATCTACCTCCTATGACAAATCAGCCACAGTAGCTGGTGGGAGATCGAGGGATCGAGATGCTAAGAAGGCAGAGCGCCGTACAAAGGGAATCGCAAGCGATGTTTCCGACATTGCAGATTCTGTCCATGGGCAGTTAAACGGTTTAGGTAAGAATGTATTTAAGATCTATCGTCTGTTACTGCGTAAGCTCGGTGGAGATGATGCGGATTACGACGGTGAGAATAATAAAGAATATATGGGTCTTGGTGGAAGACTGAGAACCATGTTCAATCGTCCTCTGAAAGCACTCCAGAGTTTAATCTTTGCTCCAATTAATATGCTGAGAGATGCCGTAACGGGTGTCGTTGATACAGTTGTTAATATTGGAACGACGATTAAGAATGCAGCATTCACGATTGGTAAAGGACTCGTCAAGGCTGGAGAGCTTATCTTTAAAGCTGGACTTAGTCTGTTAGAGATTCCTATCAATATTAGTAGAATCGCTGTAGAAGCTGCTAAGATGGTCGGTCCGATTATCAAAGAAGGATTTGTACAGGCAATTGGTATTGCTGGTAAAGCCCTTCAGGGAGCCGTCGGACTCGTTGTCAAAGGCGTTGAAGGAGTTGCAAACGTATTAGTCAACGCAGCTAGTGGACTCGGTACCTTAATTGGTGGAATCGTCGGTGGACTTGGTCAGCTTCTGGGTGGAATTGGACTCCTTGGAAAGGGAGCACTGTCTGGAATTGGTAAGTTGTTCGCTGGTGGTGGAAAGCTAGTTGGTGGTATTCTCGGTGGAGTTGCCGGAGGGGTCATCGGTGGTATCGGTGGTGCAGTTGGTAAAGTCGGCAAGTTCGTTGGAGGTATCAAAGATAAATTCAGTAAAGTATACCGCGTATATATAGTTGGTGGAAAACTGGATGAGGTTGTGAAATTAACCACAGTCGGAGATTCAATCACCAAGAAGATGGCCGAATTGGCTGACAGTGTTGCTGGTCGGTTTGAGAAAGCAATTGGAAGTTTGAGTAATCGTCTTGGTCCGGCGAGTGGTATCGAAGGTGACGTTGATGGAATTGGAGATGTTATCTCCGATGCAACGATCGGTGGTGCTGCAATTGGTGGACTTTCTTCCAAGATTCGAGTATCGAGAGGACCGAAGATTGCGAGTGCAAGAGCAAATAAAGATCGCGCTGCTAGTGTTGCGAGAGGTTCTGCAGAAGCAATTCGTAATCGGTTTGCTAAAGAAGATAAAGAGACGGCTATTGCAAATGGATTGGCTAAGATTAATGAATCTATTAGAGCGGGAAATGAGGAGAATAAGGAACACCATAGCATTTGGGAATCCATGTTTGGTAAGAAGGGTCTCTTAGTTATGGCAATCCTTGCAGGAATTGCATTTATTACATCTGAGAAATTCCGTAATCTCATTTTCGGAGCGTTGTCAACTGCAGTTGATCTGCTGATTGACAAGTTACCAGGTGTGATATCTAGTATCATTGGTGGATTCGTTGGTAGTGATCGAAAGGATAATAAGAATGGATTCCAGACAGATGCGGACGGTAACATTATTCTTGATGAAAATGGACAGCCGATTCCGCTAGAAGCTCCGGAAAATAAATCGCTGTTAGACGTATTCGCCCCGAAAGCTACAAGGATTGACCCGAATACAGGAAAAGCGATAACTTACAACGAGTGGTCTGATAAATCTGGAACCGCTGTCAACTTTGTACGAGGACGTATTGTTAGTCCCATAAAGAAGGCCATCAGAATTGGTAAGGGAATAAAGGCAGGAGTCACTGGTGCGGTCAAGGGAGTCAAAACCACGATTAGTAAAGGCTCTAAGCTTGTCGATAATGCGGTCAATTCCAAACTTGGTCAGACTGTGATCAGTAAGTTCAAAGGAACTGCAGTTGGTAAGGCCACAACTGCAGCGGCAACTACCGTAAAGGGTGCAGCTGCTAGTGCAAAATCGACGATGGCTGGTGCAGCTAATGCTGTTATCAATAAGAAAGATGATATTTTAGTAAAATTCAAGGGACTCGTTGACGATGCGATTAAACTCATGAAGGATAAATTCTCCGGTTTCTTAGCAAAACATGGTGGGAAACTTGGTGGAACGTTGTTAAAGTTCTTAGACGATATCCCGAAGAAATTAACATCGACGGTACTTGGGAAATTCGTAAAGAAAATAACGAGTGCAGTATCTAAAGTTGCCGCATCGGCAGGATCTTTACTATTATCCGATGTCGCATGGGGAATTGCTGGTGCGATTAATACGAATCCGGCTCAGGTATTTAAAGTTGATTCGAAAGATGTAGACTGGAAGATGCAGGCAATCGGCCGAGTGATTGAAGGATTGCTTGCCACAAGCGTTGGTTCGATTATCGATGTCGTGTGTGAAATTGTTTCAGCAATAACTGGATTTGACGCTGTACAGTGGATCTGCATTCAGTTATATAACCTAATATCTAGTAAGAAAGACGAAGAAAATCTTAGAAAAGCTCAAGATGAATTCAAGAAATCTTACGAGGAATATAATCAGAAAGAATATGAAGCCTATGTGAAGAATTGCCAGGATGAAGGCATTGAGGCCATGTCTTATGAAGAGTACATGGATAGTGGTCTGGGTCGTTCCTTTGACCAATATAACCAGGAGCAGAATAAGACATTGGTACAAAGTGTTGTTAATGGTGCAAGTAAGGCAGTTGCTGGCGTAAAGAGTCTTGGTACTAAGGCCGTTGGTGTAGTAAAGGACGCCGGTACAGCAATTGCAAATACAAGTATTGGCAAGTCCGTGACGAAGGCCGTAGATACAATTGGGAAGAATGTTGGCAGTTTCTTTAGTGGAATCACTTCTAGTTTAGGCTTTGGAAAGAAAGAGACTGCTGAAGATACTACTACAGTTGCATCGTCCGGTGGAAATGGTGGCTTTGGAACAAGAGGACGTCGTGTACGGGGTGGATTTGGTTCTACTAACATCGAAATACCATCGACGGTTACGGATATTCCATCCGGAATCAAGACAGTTGATGAATATACGAAGTTAATGTATATTGCGTTCCGAGCGCTGACAACACCATTCTTACTTATCAACGAATTGATGCCGAGATCTTCGTTTAAATCTATCATTGATATGATCAATGCTGGAAGTGGAACCCTATTCTCATCCATTAGCGGATTGCTTGGTTCGACGGCAACATCTGGCACTATCTCAAAGATCGCAACCGGTATAAAGAAAACAGCATCTGGATTATTTGGTAAGATCAAGAGTGTCGGAAGTAACGTATTGAACTGGTTGACTGGTGGAAACAAGAAAGAGGATGCTTCTGGTGGACAGGGAGGATTCGGCGGAGGAGTTCCATACTTCTCACAGAATGATCCGTCCATTGCGATGCAACCTTATAATCTTTCCAATGGCCAATTGGATACTATGGGTAATCGTGGATGTGGACCTACCGCCATGGCAATGGCCATGGGTGGTTTGGGGAAGGCAGTATCCCCGCTTAGTATGGCACAGGATGCCACCGCTGGTGGTTATAGCACGGAAGTTGGTACAACACCGGATTTCTTTGGGGATGAAGCGGCGAGACTTGGTGTTAGCTCTGCTCAGAGTCCTGCAACTGCAACCAATATCGCTGGTGGATTATCTTCCGGTAACCCGATCATTATCCAGGGTGCAAGCTCTGGTGGAAATAGTCCGTTTACATCCAGAGGTCATTATGTAGTTGGTACGGGTGTATCTGGTTCCAAGATTGCCATCAATGACCCGAGAGGTCCTGAATTCTCTGGACTTTATGATATATCCGATGTTACTAAAGATGCAACCAATATGTGGTCATTTGGTGGATATGGTGTTGGTAGGCCAAGAAGTTATATCGTTCCAATCACCGGAGGCTTTGGTGGAGTTACACCGGAATCTGTAATCAAGATCGCAATGAACGAAGTTGGCTACATGGAGAAAGGTTCAAATTCCCAACTTGAAGATAAGACTGCGAATATAGGTCAGAATAACTATACAAAATATGGTATTTTGACTGGAACAAATGGTCAAGCATGGTGTGCCGCATTTGTCTGCTGGTGTTTCAACCAAGCGTGTGGTGGGGACAGGAATAAGTTAAAGACTGTCATCTGCGGAAATATGTCAGCAGGTTGTGATCAGTTAATGGCTAATTTTAAGAAGGCTGGAAGATTTGATAAGAATCCAACCATTGGTGATATCATCATGTTTGGTGTACCTGGGGATGCGTCACACACGGGTATCGTAGTTGGAGTTAACGGATCAACAATTACGACCATTGAAGGTAATACTTCTGGTGGTACTGGACTTGAACGAGAAGGAAACGGCGTATGTATGAAGACATACCCAACTAACCATGAACGGATTCTCGGATACTGTCATCCGGTATATGAGGGGACTACATCATTTGCTGGGATCAATGGAACGACAGTTGCCGCTAACTCTACATCAACAGGTACAACTGGAACGACCGGATCATCTTACTCATCCTATAGTAGTACGACTGAGAATAAACCTAAGTCTTTCACAGAGATGCTTTCTGGATTCGCAAGCGCAATTGTAAATCCCATCATGGACAAGCTTGGCTTCTCCACGGAAAACGATGACACAAGTGCAACTGGATCCAATCCGAGTGAAGTTGGTGATGGGAATATTCAGAGTTCAACGATCGTAACACCCGACCTTACGGGAGATTATATTGGTAAGCATGTAAAACAATTTGAATCTGGCACAACTGGATCAGCTACAATCTCTTCTGGTAAGGGAGATTATGGTGGGGTATCATTTGGATCCTATCAGTTCCCATCCTATGGTAAATCAGAAGTTGATAAGGATAGTAATCTGTACAAGTTTTGGAGTACCTACTATGGTGCAAAGTATCCGAACGTGAAGCCTGGTAACAATCAGGCATTCAAAGATGCTTGGTTGAAGGAGGCAAAATCGGATCCGCAAGGATTCTATGAGAATGAATATGCGTACATGTTCCCGAATTATTATGGAAGTGCTAGAGATATTTTTAGCAAGAATGGACTTGGGAACTTTGATGATTATGATCGTGCAGCACAGGAGGCTCTTTGGTCTACAACTGTTCAGCTTGGTGCTGGTGGGCCATCTACTTCGAAGGGAGCATTTGCTCTGTTCAAGAAGGCCGGCGTCAATACCAACATGGAGCCGACTGAATTTATCAATAAGCTGTATGATACGAAGATTAGTAACGTGCCTACGAACTTCAAGAGTAGTTCTGCAGCTGTGCAGAATTCGATCAAGAATCGTTATGCTAGAGAACGGAATATTGTACTTGGTCTTGTGGACAAGCCAAAGGTTGATACGAGTAAATACTCGGTGAAGACTGCTGGTGGTTCTGGCGGATTTGGTGGCGGTGCAAGACCGAAAGCTTGGACGACAAGGTACGGAAGAACATTCCATTCTGGAGGATATGGACCGGAAGATGACACAACTGCTAGAGTAATTGCTCTTCTGGAGACGATTGCAGAAGCAACAACCGGAACCAGGACGGCAGTGGAAACACTCAGTGCGAAGGATGTGAAATCTGCTGGTACCTCTAGTAACACGACCAACAATGTAACCTACAATACAGTAAACGCTGATGCGTCTACCAAGTCTAGGAAACTGGTACCTGGGAAAGATCGCACCGGCTATACACTCGCTAAGCAATTAGCGAAAGGCACATTTGCCTACGGGTAAATGAAATCATATTGAGCAAATTACACGGTGGTAAGATGGGCAAACACCTATCTTACCACTTTCTTCTTTATAGGAGGTGAATGACGTTTATGGTAACTTATACAGAATTAGCACAAGATTCCAATTCTGATAAGCGAAAGAATGTTAGAAACAAGATTGATGCATCCGTTCGAATGTTTGGAATGCCGCACCAATTATTGGAGCATAATGATCCAAGACTTGGTACAGGTACTGATTTAGGACGAACCTATGCAGAAACCTTTATCGTGGAAGCTCCGAGTATTTGTATCAAGCCAGGAATTGTTCGATTCTTACCTGGTGCAAACGACGATGAGAGAGAAACCTACCTAAATGCAATCATTGGGGATGCTGGAGATAGTGGAGCACGGGGGGAATTGATGGATGTGTTAAATGATCCATCTACGGATAACCTTCAGTATTATGACCATGAAGGAAAGTATGGAAGTTATATGTCAGGAGTTAACCTTCTCTGTCATACAATGGCAGCATTACTCGGACTGGACAATGTTCGAGTACCATGGACAGAGCGGGCTGTGTCCTTCAAGACTTATGACTGGAAGAATTATCGTTTATCCGACGCCTTTGTATCCAGAGGAACGGATCAAGAGACAGAAGAGGACGATGATAATGATGAGACATGGGTGAGCCGATTGGTTAGTGCTGTATCTGGGGCAGCTGGTTCAATTGCAGATGCGATTGAGACGGATGACCAGTATGTACAGTTCTATGTCGATGCCAATGTCTCATTCAGTGAATCGATGAGTAACTCAACTCAATCTTCTATGTTAGAGTCGTTTACCTCAACCATTGAGGGAATGGCAAAAGAGTTATCCATGATTGTTGGCACAGCTGGCATGGCTTCTGATTATGAAGAACTGGTTGGAGATGTATCCTCTTCCATTGAGCAGTATACAGCGAGTCTTTCTGGAAACTCTAGTTGGATGGCTGGTTTGCTCAACCGATTGGGTACGGGTGCAAAACAGGTTATTCAAGGTGGAAACTTCCAGATCCCTGAAATCTATAGTAATTCTTCCTATGATAAAAACTATAGTTTCACAATGACACTCGCAACCCCGTATGGAAATAAGCTTGCATGGTACATCAATATTGGAGTACCTCTGTGTCATTTACTCGGATTGGCATTACCCTTGCAGTTATCGGCGAATACCTACAAGTCTCCATTTTTGTTAAAGTGCTTCTCTCAGGGGTGGTTTAACTGTAGTCTTGGGATCGTCGATAGCATTAGTATCGATAAAGGCGGAGACCAATCTTGGAATGTATATAGTCTTCCCAATGAGGTGAGAGTATCCATTTCCATTAAAGATTTATACAGCACATTGACCCTTCCGGCAAACCGTTCGCAGTTCATTGCCAATTCTGGGATGATGGAATTCCTGATGGTAAACTGTGGACTTGATATTACGAATCAGAAATTGTCAACGAAGTGGAAAGTGTGGATTGCGTTGCTTTCGGATATGATTCAAGATAAGGTGACAACAACGACCTATAACATTGGGTCTGGTATCCGAGATGCAATTGCAGACAAATTATTACTATTTAACTAAAAGGAAGTACGATATATGGGACAGAAGCGAAAAACTGCCGAAGAGTATCATGAGAAATTCAGCAGTATTCCTAAGGATTATATGGAGAGACTGAAGTGGTTATTTCAGAAGTATCCATTCAAGAAAAAACACATCGATGAGATCATCTCAAAGATTACCCAATTGGAGCAGACGGAATGGGATTCCATTACGTATATTTTTTATATGGAGCCGGAAGTTGGACGTAGACCAAGGTTAAACCCAAAGACGTTTACGTTTTACGTACCAGGCGCAGCAAACAATCGACAAATGTTTGAAGCATTTAAAGAGAAGCATTCTGAAATGGATACGGTAATATCCACACCTTGTATTATCACAGCAAAGGCTTATGCAAAAACCCCAGCAACCATGTCTATGGAAGAGAAGTTGGCAGCGGAGTTGGAATTAATCCACAACCTCAACTCACCAGACTGGGATAACATTGCAAAAATCTATTGTGATATGGTGCAGAATGTATTAATCTCAAACGATAGCATTGTCTGTAAGGGTTCCGTGGAAAAATTTTATTCCTGTCTCCCAAGGGTAGAAGTTACGGTGTCATACATGTTAAAGTATGATTGCAAATATAACAAGAAAACAGTAGAGAGAAGAAAGTCTTTCTACGAAAATGACCGAACCGTAGATGGTTTGGATTACATTATCTAGGAGGTAGACATTTCATATGTCTTTAAGAAATACGTACGATAGTTTATCCTCCTCTATCTTTCGGTTACCATTTACGCCACACAATGTCTGTGTGTTGGCGAAGGAAATTGATAAGAACGTCGAAGTAGAGGAGTACGAGGATAAGGCTGTGGTCATTACGAAGGAACCAGAGCCATATGGGACAAAGTTCCAGCATGTATTTATTGATCGATTAAAGATCACATATCGAAACGGCAGGATGACCGTTTCAAAGAGAGTGTAAAAAATAATAGAGCTATGGGAACATCGAATCGTTTCCCATAGCTCACGATTGTTTTATTTTGCGGAATTCTGAGCAACAACTTTGTCGTCACGATTCCGTTTATATTTCATAGTATTGATTCTTGTCTTCTTGGAGGAATTATTCTTATCGGCAGACATGACGTTCATGTCTTCCATAAGAGCCTTCCGGATAGAAGACGTATCAACTGAAGTCAGATTACAAACTCCCATTGTATTAAGAGTTTCGATAACTGTATACTGCATGATGGCTTCCAGCATAGCTGCATTCATGGTCTTATCAAGATCTACCGATACACCTTCCATCAAAGCATCCTGCTCAACTCCAACACGGTCAAACATGACGAGTGCCTCGAATACGGAACCAGCATGACTCTTTCTAAGATCACGTTCCATTTTTTCTATAGTAAGCTGCTCAAGCTGAATTTGCATAGAAGTCTTCCCGATTACTTCACCAGTGGACTCGATGGTGTAACGATCTCTCATAGAGCCAGATGCTTTCTTTCGATACCATACGGTAACCTGACACTGCTTGATATAGTTATACGCGGTTCCAGTAGAGCCACCATAGCTACCATCGCTATACATACTTCCGCCCATATAGGTTCGCCCAAGCTCACCCTTATATGCTTCTGCAACTCTGGCTTCAATATACCCTTCTTTAAGCTTCTTCACAAAGAAAAGTCCATACCCGAGTATCTTCGCAGTGCCTTGCTTAAATCCATTTGCTTTAAGTATCTTCGCACCATCATCAACGGAAATGTTAACAATTCTGGTGAATGTCTTCTTCCCGGTTGCTTTCACTTTACGATAGTCCTGAATGTTAACTCTCGCACCCTTGGAAATCTTCATTATCGTATCAGACGCGTTGTTTCCGGGAGACTTCTTATAAAGATCAGTGAAGACTTTGACTGTGGTTGCGTAGAACTCATCTGGTGGTACGGAACCGATAACGATACCCTCAGTTACACCATCAGCATCATCGTCGGTCTTATCCTTAGAGTCCTTATCATCTTCGTCATCGTCATCAGTGTCATCATTATTGTCATCATCCGAATCATCATCGTCATCTTCGGATTTCTCCTTAGACTTCTTGGATTTCTTTTTGTCTTTGTCCTCATCTTCGTCATCTGAATCATCGTTGTCACTGTCGTCATCATCGGAATCATCTTTATCGTCCTTATCATCGTCAGTGTCATCCGAACCGTCATCATCATCTTCGTCGTCGGAATCGTCATCCTCGTCTTCATCATCTTTCTTGGCTTCATCGAGCTCTTTCATCGTTTCAGCCTTCTTCTTTCCGGCGGCTTTCTCATCCTGGATGACGGTAAGAACTTTGTCCTTTACTTTATCGGCGATGTCATCTTTCCCAAGATCCTGCAGATCCTGGTTAAGTTTTTCCTCTTCTTCATCGTTCAGATCAAAATTGATTCTGTCCGGATCGGAATTGGGATCGTCGCTGCACTCTTTTGCAATTCTTTTAGAAGCCTTCTTTGCAGCTTCTGTGATGATAGAATCCATTGCTTCCAGTAAACAAGTGCCCGGTTTATCCGAAAATGCCTTCGGGCAAACTTCGTGCACGAAGTTTACGGTGGATTCAAAGGTTTCATATAATGGCTGCATTAATCTCTCTTTCAGAGGAGCATCAATCCAGCAGGCATCGTAAGCTGTCTCAAAGAGCACTTTATTCCAGAGCATCTTCTTTCCTTCAGTGAATAACCGAGATTCCAAAGATGCCAGGCTCTGTTTGCGCTGCTTTGCGGCAGTCTCTTCTTTTATTTTATCGAGAGCGGCATTCTTCTGAGCTTCTTTGCCAGCTGCAGAATCAACGTTTTCCAGTACGGAATTCATTGCACTGGTACGCTTCTCGGCAGCTTTCGCTTCTGTCAGAGCTCGTAAGTTCGCTTCTCTATTCCCCTGTCTGGCCGCAAGTTCCTGAACACGTTCCTGGACACTCTTGGGCCTCTGGGTACCAAAAACACCACCTGACATGTTGTTCTCCTTTCTTAGTCATATTTTACAGGACTGTTATTTCGATGTCTTCCAGTGCCAATGTCAAATACTCCGGAATCACCGTCGGATCTGTTGTCGCGTCAATCTCTTCAATGGTCTGAATTGTTTGTACATTAGTCGCATACCCATTAATGGATACAAACTCAATGTACTTGATTTGCTCGTCGAACTGCTCATGAAGATCATGAATCAATACAGACATGTGGATTTCATTCACACCGGTAGATGTGAAATCATCGTTGATCCCTTCCACGTATTCTTTAATAAAGATCTTGATGGAATCCAGATAATCCTCAGGCATAATCCCTTCTTTGAAGGCAATATTGAGTTTGATACTGGAGTTGACATGATTGAGTAATGTCTCTTCATCTGGAAGATAGAACAGTCTCGATCGCCCATACGTATTGTAAAACTTAATTACAATCGTAAAGTTTTCAGTGATCTGAGGGATTGCATTCATCAGGAACTGATGCTGGTCAGCTACCTTATTGAATACATCCTTTGCGTTCTCCTCAACAGACATAAACTCTTTCCCAACAACGGGAACTTGTTTTAATAGGAAACTATACCCATCGGCACTATCTGGCGCGTCCTCGAAAATCACATGAGAACGCATCAGTGTTAATGGATATGCTAAATAAAATTCCCCATCTTCCGGAGTGTAAGTGTTACAAAGCGTTGCTCCGGCTACTTCTGCGATGTCAGAGTAAGCATGAGCAATGTTAGAATCTTCATATTCATAGAAGATTGCTACTGTCATATCTGGGTCGACCATGTCAACAAGCTGAGCTTCCGTTTCTCCGGTTTCCCGAAGTTTCAGATTACTGAGAAGGATTCGCTCATTGTCAATCATATCGGTCGTCTCGATATATGCCTGGAATTTGTAAACCAGACTCTCTTCATTGACACTCATGAACGTCATTGGAATATAATGCCCATCGCTAGTATTGAATATCAATAATACGTGAATTCGACTTGGGTCTGCAATGTATGGGGTCATAACTCCATTCTGCGAAATCTCTGTAATACCATCGGTGCGAGTCAGATCCAGTGTGATGTGATACTGGTTGCTTCCCTGGATTGCATTCCGGTAGATATTCATATTACCAGCAATGAAGTTGAATACTGATTCTTCATTCATGTAAGTATATCCAAGTATGGCAGACTTATCGACCGAGGTCATATAATACCGCATACTATTTGCTCTCAAGGAAATTACCGTAAGAGCAATAGTCATATATTCAATTTCCTGCTCTGGGTCATCGTCACTTAAGAACCGAAGGTCTGAAATGGAATCTCCGTCATACCCAAGTCTTCTTCCTGGTTTAATTATAAATTGAAGAAGGTTGTCAAATCGATTATCGACCTCATCCGTCCCGAGACGAATGTCCAGAGTATTGGTTGGGTAAATGTCAGTATCGTTACCGATCAATGTAAAACACCCATAGATACGCCCAGCCAAATCATCTCGATGTTTGATGAAAATCGCATTGGTGTTATTGATTGCCCCATAATTGAGGAAGTGGATGTTTAGATCGGTATCTGTTGTATAGCTATTGATTGTCACCATCGCTTCTCTGGTAAGAGTTCGAATGGTTTCCAAGGATTTACTATCAACCCCACCCTGTGATGCTCCGGCGATCGTTCCATCTAAGAAGATGGACCGGTTGTACGCAATGTCCTCATTCTCAGTAGATCCGGCAGGACTTGCTTTGATGCTTGATAGATCCCAATCGAAATTCCCAAGAGATCCTTGTGTCTCATACATGTGAATTGTCAAAATGGAATTATAATCTGGAACGAAATATCGATCATCATTGGCGAATGAGAATCGGATGGTGTTTTCGTCCAGCATTTTGTAATAGATGAATGGTGTTGTTACAGCTGCGTCTGTATCCATTTTCTTTTCAAGCTGTACCATCTCACTGGTACTATCTGCTTGATAGAAAATTTCAAAATTGCAGAGCTTATTTTCAAACGTCTTATCCACGTAAGGGATATTCAGTTTGTTATTGGTAATGATAGTATCCGTTGACTTCTTTCTTTCATACTGATACACGTTGACCCGGATTGCAAGATACATATCCCGGTTGTATTTTGTCCGTATCAGTTTCAGATAAGGAGAAGTCAGATGAACCAGACTATTGTTATAGCTGGTATCGTACGTTGCAATGTAGGAATATTCTCCTTTGTATTGCGTTACTCGGATTCGAATGTCATATGGGATGCTATAGATGAGATCTTCCCCATCCACATAAATCTTCATGTCCGCATCCAATGTAAACTCATAGTGAGAGCCGACCGGTTTCATGTTATTGATGATATCTGCCTCTTTCACATAGAGAAACATTGGCATGACTGCCGGGGATGCGAAAATATCATTGACCCCATACGAAGCCGCATAGGCATAAATGAATTCTGGTAATTGAGCCAACGGTAAGATCGATTCATTTAAAAATCTCCCCGTTGCCTCAAACTGATCTTCGATTACAGAACCAGCAATGTCTGTAATCATTCCGAGAAGTCCAACTCGATTTAATGACACGTCTTCGACATTAAAATAGAGTGGAGCAATCTCGTTGATAATAAACTCTTCTATATTATAGATCGATGAATAATCTCTAGCCAAAGCTAAGAACCCTCCTTTCTACCGTCAAGTAGTTGCCGGAGGATTGATCCGGGTATAGTCGACGGTTTTATTTCCAAGGTTCGTATTGATATTGGACCCGATTGCAGCATCGATTAAAGTATCTGCTGGAGCAGGCTTAAACCGCAATACGAATCGCTGCGAACGAACGGTATCTCCTTCATCCATAAAGATTTCCTGTAGGAATGGAGGGCCGACCCATGTGGGCCCATAGTGACCAAGTGAAGCGTCATGATCTCTCACATATGCAATCGCCTGGTTTTTTGTGACCTTCGCATTCTTATTGAACTCCGTAATGGTATCAGGAGATAAGTCTTCCTTATAAATATAATTATAGGTAATATTCATCTCTGGGAATTGAACCAGCGAACCTGAATCATAGGAGAAGATACTCTTATTTACATTGGATGGAAAACACCCATAGTATTTTGTCCAGAATCGAAGTACCCCATCCTTGTCCGTAAGGAAGTAGTAAATGTCACAGGCGTAGTCAAGAATCTTCCCACCGATGTATTCTTCCTTTGGGTCAATATATCCACGGTATACATCGGCTTCGTACCCACACCAAAACTGGTGTAAGGTCGTTAATGCCATATTGTACGTCTCCGGGAACTTGATGGATAATTGACCGGCCGTAATGGAACGGATTCCATGCTTTGCATATTGGGACTTATATCCGGTAAATGTTTCACCCGTCTCTTGCACATCCAATACTTCATCCTGTACGTCCAATGAACCAACTCGGTTACTGAGTAAAGGGTTAAAGTCATGGGATGCTGTGAAATCCATCGTGAGGGTTCGAATGGTTTGAGGATTAGAACTAATCAAGTAGTTTAACACTGGTCTCGAATAGTACATCTCAAGCATCGCCCCGTTGTTGTCAAACACGTTTAAGTCCGGACGAGTGAAGAATACATAGGGGATTAAAGAGTTCCGTTCATAATCCGGATATCCGATTTTATACCGGTTGAACTGCGTATGCATCAATCGGTTTACCTGTCTTGGTTCATACAGGGATGGGATATTCAGATTCTTCCGAATTACATCAACGGAAACATCAAGCTCCTGTGTATTCATTGTATAGTCATAATCGCATCCACCATCCTGAGCTATTCCGGTTGGACTAGGAGGATATCCATTCTGATTCTGCTGTGGAATATCCCACCGTCTTTTTGACAACGCAACCATATCGGATTCCTTCTCAACGTATTTATGCCCTGAAGCTTTCGTTGTATTGTAAGCCTGAACCGCGTTGTTTGCGGACAGGTTTGCAATGGTTCCAGTTGTTGTGGACGGAGCGGCATCGTAGGTGATATTCGTAACCCGGGCAGTTGAACCTTCGGATACAGATACCATCCTCGTTGATATCTCCGGATATTGATAAACAATCTTTAGATTCGCAGAGGTTCCAGATCGAAAGATAGACCAATAGGTCGTCTCCTCATTCTTAAACCAAATGGTTCCTTGAGGGTCGACGTACTGGTCACTGGCAATAAAAGAATCTCCAGAATCGTAAGTCCCCACCAACCGATAGGTTGTGCCGGGCCCTTCCCGATACTGGAGAGCTTTCACGGTTGCCAATACTTGTACTCGATATCTCATAAATTTCATCTCACCTCTTTTCGTTCAATTATCGTAGTGTTTCCAGGCGATATTTTAAAGCATCCCACAAATATATATTATAATTGCGTATCTGGGTGAAGAATTCAGATATAGAAAGTAAGAAATGAGGTCCACGACATGACAAACGAAAAGACAAATGAAAAGAACGAATTAATGGAAGAGCATGAGGAGTTCTATGATGAATTCCAAGATGATGATGGTAGATGTGTGATTATGAATCGATTCAATCCAACTATCAATATCACCATGCCGAACATCGAGGTATCTCCGACGATTACAGTGAATGCATCCGTTGATGAAGATCGTTCAAAGTCTTCACGGACAAATCGGGATACGTACAACAATCCTAATCTTTCTGACGTATTAGGATTTCTCGATGGAATCACAAAGCTCTTTTAATAATAGATGAAATGTTTTAAATTAGTCTGTCGATTGTATATGCCGTTTCAACGTCTCAAATGCGGGTATCGTGTTTAGAGACCGAGAATATAGGGGTCCCACCCTCGTTCTTATTTTTTGCCCGTAAACATCACTTTAAAATATCATACAGAAAAGAGGTGAGAGAATAAATGGGAGAATTCAGAGACATGCTCGATGCAATGAGTGACCTGAAATCAGAAGTGAAGAAGGGTTTTGCAAGCATTGGCGGGTATGGGAAACGTAGATCCATTGCAGCTTCCGCTACTGATGGTACGTGCTATTTTCCAGTCGTTGTAGACGACTCTATTCCGCTGGAAGATGCGCTCATTGTCGCAAGAGCATTGGAGCGCAAGTACGCTACATTTGTCCTGACTACCCTGACCATGAACCCTTATATGCAGATTGATAACGGTGATATCAGTGCAGCCGAATATGTGAAGAGATTCCATCAGAATATGCGCGTGAAACGATCAACGACCCCTGCAATCAATCTTCTTGATGTAAAGGAGTCAGCATTCGATTCAATCTGCGATAAGTATGGTATTGATTATTCTGCCGTAGAAGAGGAAGCTATGGTAACCGCTTGGAATATTTACAACAGCGTCGTATCTTCTGTGGCAAATAAGAATGCTTCAAAATGGAATTTTACTCTCGAGGAGATGTTGACCCCCTCGATTGTAAACGATATTGGGAAGGTTCGACCAGCATTCGAGGCAAGAACTGTATTCAGCGGTGGCCCCGGAAGGACTTCGGACATCGATGAGGACCGGATTGACCGGTTGAAAAACGACATGCGTTACTCAAAGAGAGGGAACTCCAGGTCAGACACGTTCGTTTACAATGACGTTCATTCACCGTCAGTGAATGTAAAGGCGGATCCGACCATTAATGTTAAGGGTTCAGATGTAAAGGTGAATCCGGAAATTAATGTCAATATACCAAAGGGGAGATCTGCTAGACCCGACCCAAGACAGATCAACCATTTGATGGACACAGATTTTAAGAAGGCCAATGACTTAGTTCCCACTATGCTTCACATTCGGGTTTACCCGACGGCAAGTGGAGATGAGGAGTTACCGGAGCCGATTGACTTTGTACTCGGTGTAAAGGCGACACTTCATTCCGTTACCGCAGATGCAATGGCAGAGAACTTAGCCAAAGGTGTAAATGGCGACAACCATTTCTTCGAGTTCATTAAGTGGTACACGGGCGAGACGAGGTTTTTCAAGGACTTCGTATTTGCAATCGACCAACAGAAATCGGATGCGGTATCCGCCTCAAATAAGAATAAGGGCTGGTTCGTTGCATCCAAACGCCGCAAGGCATTATCCAAATTACAGTCCAAGATTTCTAAGAACCCAATGACACCGATTATGACAATCGTTACCTCAAAGGATACCTTAGAGACATTGGCGAATGTATATGGATTCGATTTAGAAGCATCCCCGATGCTTTTAGATAAAATCATGTCCACTTATTTTTTGCTTGGGTTTGTCGTTGTGAATCCGGCTACCAACCGAGTTGATTTCCATATTGACGGATTTGACTCAGCGGAAACCGTGACACTCAACACTCTCCAGAAAGAGGAGACTCGAGACGATAAGAAGTTTAAGGACATGATGAGAATGATGGGAAGGAGTGTTTAAACCATGATTGTAGGAAACAGAACTCCTGTGGTTGTTCAGGTCAATCCTATCGTTATGGAAGCTTCGAGCCCACAGGATAGAAAGTATATGCGTACCATGTCGAAGGAAGATATCCATCAGATTAATGGTGCGTCTATACAAAGACTTTATCAAACAGTTCTGGATAAAAAGAACTGCGACTTTGGGGATATCCCTACGTCTAAAGGTGATTTATCAAAGGTAAAGTATCTCACTTCAACGAAAGAGTGCTTAAAAGTACTCAAAGAGTTGATGACCATGAATGGGATCCAGGAACCGGGGATTGCAGAAATTGAGACGGCCATTGGCAATGTCGAGAGGATGCAGCCCACGTTCGAGTATGGATTCAAAACAAACCAAGAGTATATCATTATACTTTATAACACAACGGTAATGGCAATCGTGGACGCAACGTCCATGATGTGCACTGCCTACATGGACTACTTAGTTGGTCCAGATCAGGAAAGGTTCTCACCGAGTAATCGGTTCGATAAAGGAAGGGGCATGGTTGCCCTTGAGTGCCTGAAACAGTTTAATCAGTACTGTAAAAACGGAAAAATGGATGACGCGCTTGATTACGTCATCCGGGAGCAGAAAAGTGGCTTTATTGGAACTGGAGCCATTGCGGTAACGGTTGGTGCAATCGCAGCGCTAGTCGCCGTTGTTCCGCTTACAAGACAGCTGATTTACTGGTACTATCGTAACAAAATATCAATTTCAGAGTACTTGGAAATGCAGGCGCAATTTCTGGAGATGCATAAGCTTGCAGTGGAAAACTCCAAGGCTCGTTCATCGTCTGAAAAGAGAGCAATTATCAAAAAACAAGAGAGAGTAATTCTTAAGCTGCACAAAGCAGCAGACAAATTATCAATCAAAGCATCGGATCAGGAGGACTTCATGAAGAAAGAAATGAAGAAGGACAACTCTTTATTCACTCTTTCCCAAATGGAGAAACAAATATCCGATAACAAGTTAAACGGTGTGGGAATCCAGATCGTTTAATGGAAACAAAGTATTCTATAGTTAAGGAGGTAAGCTAAATGCTGGCATCTAGGTTAATGGAGTCTGCATTCGGTGGCGTGCCGAATAATGTTGCACCCGAGCTTCTGAGTAAATATACTTGCGAAGACGGTGCCACTTTGATCGCTATGGAATCGGCTGAGGATATCAGAGATATCTTTTTCGACAGTGTATACACCATGGAGGCGCTGGAATTCGAGAGAGAAAGAGCTACCATGGAGGGTGCTTCCGAGGATGTGATGGAAGCCATTGGTGAGAAAATTAAGACCAATGCGAAGGCTGCCATCTCCACCATTAAGACGAAGTTGAAACAGCTGTGGGAAAAGGTCAAAGGGTTCACTAAAAATGTGAAGACTCGTCTTCTGTCCATCTTCCAGAATGCATCAAAGTTCGCAAAGAACAATAGGGACATGCTCAAGAAACTCGATCTTGCCGGATTCGAGTATGAAGTATTCCCTTACAGAATTGAAAATACCTGCAATAAGATGACTACGGCCATCAAGACGGAGTCCGATAGTGCGATCACTTATGTTGGCACACTGATAAAGAATCCCGAGAATGGCGAAGAGCGTGAGGACTTAAGGGGCGACGGATCTGGCCAATACAGAGACAACTATGGTCTGATGCTCAAGTCAAGCTTTGGCGGATCCGACAAAGAAGAGGATGTGACAAAGTATATCTGGGGTCAGCTTAGAGGCGGAGTTCAGTATGGAGCCGATAAGGAGCAGAAAACTGGTGATATCAATGAAATCGTTGATGCGCTGATCGGTGCTCCCAAGCTGATCAAATCGTTTGACTCCACATGGTCCAAGCAGGATGACATGTTCAAGAAAGCGATCACGAAGTGTAATGAGGGCGAGAGACTGGATACCGGAAAGTATCCGCATCTCGTTAAGACCTTCCAGCAGTTACACACACTTATTACTAAGTACTCCAACCTGTTCAATAAAGTTATTGGTCAGGCAAAGAGTGCAGTTGATGAGATGATCGGTGATTATATGCGCGTTGTGAGAAAAGCACTGCGGTATAAGCCCGCAAAGAAGGATTAAATCTGAAAGGAGATTGACACTATGTCACTGGTTCGCAATTTACTGCAGAGTTCTCAGGATATGGTCGATACGTCTGATCTGGAGAAATCCTTCGGTGTGATTCATGAAGGATTTCTCGACGACGCTATGATCAGCCTGATGGAAGGAATCTGCGAGGTAGATAGAGCATATTACACTGCCGACATCATCGGTAGCTGCCGTGTTGTAACGGAAGGAGCCGACCCCGCAGTTGTAATGGAGAATGTTATCAAATCTGGAATCGACAAACTTATCAATCTTTGGAAAGAAGCTCTGGCTAAGGTTAAGGCATTTTTCAACAAGATGGTGCAGTTTGTTAAATCCATGATTCTTACCGGAAAGAAGTTCGTTGACGAGTATGGTGCTACCATTCGTCAGAGGGTTGCAGAAACCAAGAATTTCTCGATGCCCTATAAGGGGTATAAATATGACCTCGAGGGAGGAAACTCTCTTGCCAATACCTATATGGACGCGATCTCTAGGCAGATGGATGCAGACACCGGAGTTCTTTCCGAAGCAGCAACTAAATCTGCAGAAGAGATCATGGCAAAGATTGGAAATAAATCCGAAGCCGAGCGTGTATCCGCTGAGGACCATCTTGAGATTGTCATTAAGGCTGCAACTGGCGGAAATTGCTCCTCTGTTGGAGAAATGGTTGATGCCCTCAAGGAGAAGTACCATGGTGGTGACACTTCTACTGGAGAACATACCCTTACCGCTGGTGAAGTTGGTGACATGCTCGATGAGATTGGGAAGTCTAAGACAACCCTGGACAATCTTACCAGAGCTCGCAAGTCCATGGAAAACAAGTGCAACAACGTTATCCGGAAACTTCAGTCCATCCAGAAACCGAAGGATGGAGAGAGTGAGGATAAGTATCAGACTGCATCCACTATCTCTAAGTGGTTAAATATGCAGCTGAGTGCGTATAAGACGATTGCGAACACGCAGATCAATATGTCCAAGGAGACGGTTACTGCGTATACCCGTCTTATGCGTAAAGTGCTCAATCGTCCCAGCAAGAAGCTCACATCCGAGAGCGCTCTTCTGTTTGAAGGAACTGAACTTGAGGATGCTGACTTCGATGATGATTTCGAGGTTGATGAGGCTGCTATCGCTGGTGCCGATGAGCCCGAAGGTGATACCGATGATATCGGTATTGTGAAAGAAGGTTGCGGTAAGAAGTGTGCAACCGAGGAAGGATGCAGTACAGATAAGGATCCTCTGGAAGAGGCCATGATGTATCTGTAATCCAGCCGATGAAATCCCAAATGTGGGCAAGGGTCTAAATTGGCCCTTGCCCACTTATCTTTAACAGATGGGAGGTAAAAATAGTGGATAGTATTTTAACAGAAGACTTCTCGTTGTTGGAAGCAATTTATCAATTTGAAGATGCATCAATCCCCATATACTCCAATCTTGCCAATTCGAGATACACCGCGTCTATATCTGGCGATACTGATATTGTAACGGAAGGTGTCTCTGATATGGTAAAGTCGATGGGAGATGCCATCAGAAAATTGATCAAATCGATCAAGGACTTCTTCGTTGGGTTCATTCGAGCGTTTACATCGTATGCTCTGAACCTCGAAGAGTTTGTGAAACGATATAAAGACGAATTATTAAAGGTAGAATGCGATTTTGAAATTGTTGGATATGAATATGCTGTGTTGGATTCGAAGGATCCTGATATGAGTGATTTTAATAAACTTGTATCCACATACAACAGCTCCTTATCCGCACTTTCTTCTGTCAGTAAGTCTGATATCATCGCGGAGGGAAATGATTTCCTGAGTGAAAAGAATCTGAATGAAATTCGAGCAAGGGTGCTAGGTGTATCTGGTGGGATACCTAAGGATGAATTTACCGAAGCTGTAAAACGTCATTATTGTGGTAGTACCGATACATCATCCATTCATGTCACAAGTGATATGGTTCACAACATCGTATCTGATACCGATCGAATGGTTAGTCTCAAAAAGAAGGCTGAGAAAGATAGAGATGCGATTATCCAGCTCTTATCAAAAGCAGAAGTGTTCTTTAACCGAAAAGTCGGGATGGTTTATCGAGATTCGAAAGCGAAAGTCAGTGCAAAGACATTTGATGTTGACTCTGATAGACGGGTGACTCATAAAGATGCCGATATTCCATACACAGATACGGATTTATCGAAAGTATCAGCACTATTGACGACGAAATATAATGAAACGAGAGCACTCTCGTCCATTATCAACATCGTTGTCACGGAACGAGCCAATGCGTTTCGTGGGCTTGTGAAGCAGAGCCGTAAGATCGTTGGTAAGGCACTATCATCCGGAAAAAAGAAATCAAATTCCGATGATGTTGGGGAAGCCACCAACTATTCTGAACTTGGGGAACAGGTAAATTATGTTCTTCACGAATCAGATATTGCTGTGTGCAAAGCGGAAATCTCCAGAGAATTTCAGTTCTTGATGGAGTCCATTGATTCTGGTGAAATTCGGAATGATGTCATGGAAGCTGGTATTCGAGATGCTGGTAAGAAGGTCAAGGAGGCAGTAGCAACTGTCATCCAGAATATTATGAATGCCTATCGGCGTAAAGCGATTGGCCAAATTAAAGAGTACAGCCCTTGGTACACAGATCGGGACGTGATTGAGAATTGTACCAGTAATGCGGAGAAGAAAAATCTGTCCCTGATGCCATTATGGGATGGTGTGTACGGAACCACAGCAATAGGTCAAATTCAGACACTCTTTAAGGCAGCAGTTCAGAGGACCAATGATCCAAATAAGTGCAACTGGTGCAGTCCGTTTGTCACTGCGAAGAGTTTGGATGAATTGAAGGACATTTCCGACATGAATAACAGACTCAAAAATTATTTCCGATGTGGAAAGAAAGACGTGGCCAAGTTAAAGCCAGAAGATGTAACTGGGAAGAAACTCGGTGGTATCGTTGGTGGAATGTTTGATTACTTGGCCAACTATGATACCATTTCAAGTGGATCTGATCGATTAAAATCTTCTGCCAGATCTCTGGTTCCTCCGGTTGAAGAATCTTTCGGTGCTTCCACTTATATTGGCTTTCTCGGAAAACCAGTTTGTGAGACGGATTTCTTTGTATTTGAAGCTCCAAATGGAATTGGTGGGAACGCTGGACTTGGTGATGGTGCAAAAGCGGCAGCTACTACGAGAGCACAAGCCCCTAACCAGGCTGCTCAGAATGCTGGAAAGGAAGCATCCCAGAGTGCAACTACTGTAGTTGACAACACTAAGAAGGACGCTGAGGCAGCAACTGGTACTGGGAAGAAAGATGTTGGCAATACTTCTATGGCTGATTACTACAAAACCAGTATCGGTTTCTGTGAAAAGGTTGCTCTGGCATACGTCACTACTCTGGAAGAGAGGTTCTTGTTGTATTATCGTACTTGCAATGCATGTGCAAGTGATGAGTATAAGGCAAAAGCTTTCTTAAAGAAGTCTGATGAAGGAAACCAGAACGTGGCTGAACCAAAAGAGAATAAATAAAAAGAAGAGTAAGCAGACCATCAGGTACTGCTTACTCTTTTTAATGTCGCAATGGTTGCAGTGATATAATGATTTCCTTCTCGAATAAACGTTGTATTCCAGGAAGACATTCGATAAGTCCCTCCTAGATCTTCTACAATTTCTGAATCATCCGTGATGAATCGATATTGTTTATTTGGAGTCAAACAACTGATATCGATATATGTACACATGATATGAATGATTCGTTTGTTTTCATTCTTACGGAAAACTAACTGCTCATTGATATACTTATTGTGACCAAATGTTGTTTTAACCGTAGTGAACTCACCACCAGCGTCTACGTTAGTTACCTCCGTTGTATTCTCATTGACCAGTGTGACATTTTGTCCAATCAACTGATCGGCTGAACTGGAATCATCCCCCAACCGGTAACTATCTTTGTCTACGTTGACGAATGTCGTATCCCCACTGACGAAACTACCACATACAATATTTTGAGCATTCATCATATTCCCAATAAAAAATGTAACATTCTTAACTTCATTTCGTTTCCATACTGTACACTGGCCATTCATTCGGTTGATGTATGTTGTATCAAAGTCCATGAATATCTGTGTTCCTTCACGGTGTAATCCGTAATAATTCTCCAGATAGATTAGTTCATTTAATGCGGGAATGGGTAATAGTAGCATCTCTGGAATCACATCTGTATTATCAAAGTTTGACATCAATACATTTTTCATCCCGGCCGCCGTGAGGATATAGGCATAGGCGGTAGTCAGATTGACGTTTGTTAATACATTATTGACGATTGTCCGAGAAGCTCTGGCAGCATCGGATTTAATCAATATATAGGTAACCTTATTTAAGGTATCTTCTAATGCAAATTCGTTATCATCAGAATCATTGTTTTCTCGAAGAATTTTTCGAAGCTGACGCTCTGTATCGGGAGTCACATCTGGAATAATTGTATGAAACTCTCCAGAGATAATCTTTACCTTATCCATAATCATATCAGGATTTTCTGGATCCCGAATATAGGATGTAATTGTTAGTGCAAATGTGGTATCTTCCGCATGTTTCATGATTCGAAGCTCCATCAGTTTCGATATGGATAAATCCAGCAGTAACACGGGAAGGTGATCATTATCGAAATCTTTTTCCAGATAGATTCCTTCTATTTGAAGTTGGTTTAATGTATAACTACCAACATCAGGGATTGTAATCGTGCAATCAATGAGATATTCATATTGTCGCCAATCTCGTTCGGTTATGGTCGATACACTTGGCATCTTTCATCCCTCCTGTAAACAAAAAAGAGCACCCTCCCTTACAGGAAGATGCTCTTAGCATCGTATCGGAATCGTTCCGTATTACGAACCTGTTCCGTACGGGTATTTACAATCATGAGTGGACACTGCATGAACACAGTCTCATTGATTTCTTTCAACTTGTCATCATCGAACTTATCCACCAACTGATTCTCAATATAGGAGATATTCGTTGGGGTAAGTTCTGACTCCTGGTAGGGGAGAGAGGTACAACGATAGTTGTTGTGGAATAATCTCCGATGTTTCTCTTCCACAATCTCCTCCAGATATTCAATTTCTTCACAAGCAGAATGAATCTTTAGCGATTGAACTGCATGGTTGATTGTTTTCGCTGCTCCAGATAATCCGTACCCATCTAACTTTGGAATTCCCCGATGTTCATCCCCGAGCAATGCTTTCATCGTCACAATCTGCTGGAGAGGAACGGTTAACGGATTCTTGATATGACCAGATATTTTCATCTTATCCACAACGTTATCTATGGTAATAAGTTCTGAGTCATCTTTTGCCGGAACAACTACCTTATATCCATAGGTAATGTATTGGAAGTCGTAACTGAATCTTGTTACAATCAAATTCTGTACGTGTTCTCCACTCGGTAATATTTTCGCTAAGATATACGGAACTAGGGAACTCTCTGCAACCCCACCGTCGACCACATAGACTTCATTGATATAATCTACTGTGGTTTTTAGCAATTCATGAGCATCTTCCATTGTTTCTACTAAGAATGGGCAGGTGTCACTACGAAACATCTTCCGATTATATTCATCCCGGTACTTTGGGATATAGGTTCGATTCTTATAATTTCCCATTGGATAATTCCAATAGAGAATGATTTTCGAAGAGATTCGCTGCTTTGCACAATATAACCGGTAATGCTGTCCTAAGTTAATGATCCCACTGATGAGATCTAATTTTAGTTGTTTCTGGTCATATCCGGATGCTCGCAACTGATTCTCTATTCTGGAATTGATGAGAGTTCGGAATACACCTTCCAACCCAATAAAAATATTTACATGGGTAGTTCCTGGTGGGATAACTGCCAGCTGGTCTAACCGGTCAAATTTTATTTTATTCATGTTGAAAATCGGTTCAATGAAATCATTCATTCGGTTTTCCCTCCTTTTGGATTAAACCGGCCAATTCGTTCTTCATATGCTTTCTCAATAACATCCGTAGAACCATACCCTTTCTCCAACAGAATGTCACAAACCCGGTGTGCTTCCTCAATGGTGAGACGGATTCCACCAAACGTTGTATTGGTAACCGGGTTGTGTCTACGGATATCAACTCCTTCTTCTACTATTCCATCGTGTTCCCATAAGCTTAGAAGTACTCGCTTGATGGTATGAGTCTTTAGATCTTCTACGGGAGTAATATCCCCCAGAACTTCTTTAATCTCATATTCGTATCCTGGGTTGTTACTAGACTTTCTATAAGTTCTTCTCATAAAAAAGACTCCTTTGCGTAAATATGTAAAGAACGGAGATGGATCAGATTTCTCCAATCCACCTCCGGTTCTTATTTTAGAATTTTAGAAACGTCTACCGTTTCTTCCGTTTCCACGGTTTCCGCCGTTGTTACGACGGCCAAACTGAGACTCAATACTGCTCTTAATGCTTGCCACATTGAGTCCTTTTCTACCCTTCTTCTTCCGGGAGAAGTTGCTGTTATCAATATACTTCATGATCGTCAAGGAGAAATCCTTATCTCCTACCGGATCTGCCTGAATTACAGCAAAGTTGATATAGTCGCTTGATACATCCAGTGCGGACTGTAATACACGATTGATATCCAGCTCCAGGATTGCCGCGTTATTCTGGCCATTCGGCGCTTCCTGAACTCGTAAGGATACCGTATCATTCTCGCCGTACTCAATTGCATCTTCTGCTACAATCTTTGACATCTTCTCACGGAATTTGTCGCTGGTAGAAAATCTACCGTTGCGTCCAGAGTGACCGGATACTTCTACCGCCATTCTCGGACCTCCGTTTCTTCTTGACCCACTTAAATAGATATTCGCAGTCTTCGGATCCACTCCGTTAACGTTGAAGATTGCGAAGCACTTCGTTCTCTCGGTCAGATTCCGATGCTGGGGATCATAATCCGGGATAAACATGATGTCTGCAATCTCATCGATTTCGAAATCATCTGCGATGACATTTGTGAATCGGGTTGCCAGATCATTCAGAGTTGTCTTCCATACGGAGCCGACAAGTGACATCTGAGCAAGGGGAGTTCCCAATGCTTCCTCCTTCAACTTCTCAGCACTCGGAATGATTGACTGCTGATTTTGGGGTCTGTTGTTGTTCTGTTGCGACATAGCCTATGTCCTCCTTTGTTTAATAATATTTTGCTATTTGGCCTTATAGCATGAAGATAATATATAATTAAAACCGGTTTTCACGATTTTAATCCAGTGTTAAGTAAGATGTAGAATTCTATATTGTCGAGATGCCACGAGAAGCAATCTCCGACCGAAGTTGGGACTGTACCCCAGACATATATTCTGCCATGTATGATTCCCACTGACGGTTCGGTGGGCAGTATTTCGGACCAATCGAATACACGCTACTCCTCCCCTGGGAAACATATTTTCGATTTATCAAATCACCAAAATACATGGTGCAACTGTACCGACTTCCATAGTTGGTACTTGTACTAAGACCATAATAGTTATCTCTGTTTCTGGCTCGGGAAGACGTTCCACCACCAGATTCCAATGTAGATACCGCCATTGCAAAGACGGCATTGATTCCATAATTTTGTTCTAAGTGATAGAGAGATTCTTCATATCCCTCCCACCATGTTCCATCCGTTAGGATGGGCATGTCTTCCAATTTTAGATTCGTGATCTTCGTAACATCATTCGGATCACAATAAATACTATTGATGTAAGCTTCAAATTCCTCCTCTCGTGATTCCACTATCAGCTCTTCTTGAAGTTGTCGTTCTTCATCGGCTGATATCGTAGGTTCAGCTATTTCTGTTTCAACCCCGCTGTTGTCTACGTGAACCGTAAAAGACACGTTTGGTGTTGATTTGTGTTCAACGATTGTCTCCTGGATCACGTATGCATTTGCTGTGACCTCGGACGGTGCTAATATACTTACACCCAATGACATGATCGCTGTAATGAGAGTAACCGCTGCTCCTATAGCTACAACTCTTTTTCCACCAATCCAGTTACTGTGTTTCATTATCTTAGTCCTCCTTGGTTGATATGATAATTTGTGACAAAGAAAATGGTAAAGACATTCCGGTTTATCCCATCATGTCTTTACCACCAAAGTCAATCGTATAATATAGTTCTGTAACTTATTTTGAAACCCCAACCACGTACCGTTCCGTCACAATCGGTTTTTCAGGTCCATTTGTCGATTCCAATACGGATCGACCTTTCGATACATCCGCTAGAGCTATTTTCAGTTCTGCACAACTGGGGTCAAGCCGCTTAAGATAAGCAGCGTACACGCTCTGTTCGTAAATTATAGAACCGACCGATGTGTTATCGGTCGACCGTCTCATAGAGATGAGCTGATCGTGATTCGCACGCACATGCTCCTGGACAGATTCCTTCACCGCCGACTCGACATCCGAATCAGAATCAACCTGCAACCGTTTGGCCAGGGATCCTTCGGGATCCGAACGTCCGTCTGCCAAATCCACAGAAGAAACAGCATCATCTGACAACTGGAGACAACAAAATACCCCAGGGAACATTTTCCCGAGGGAACGAATGCGTACCCAGGCAGACTTTGAGAACACTTGGTTCATCTGACTAACGAACGTACCGTCATCGATTCCGTTCTCGGACAACCAGGACTTCAATCTCTCGATAACGGACTGGTCCGGATAGTTGGTCGTTCCAGAACTGATCACACGACGAAGGGAAGAGATTTCTCTCTTCGTAGATTCATTTAAAGTTCCAAATACCTCAAGTTCTATTTTCCCAATGATGCACATGATCCCAGTCTCGATAACAACCCCCATTGCATACGCGGGGGCGTGCCCAACCAGATAACTTGCATCACGGTAGAGAAACTTAAGGTATGGCAGTTTTTCTATCGGTGTTGTTTTTGCACTAAGGATGCTGTCTATTAATAGGTAAAAGACCTTTCCATAGATCACATTGAAGACGTTCTCCGTGTAAGTTCCATTACCAAATTGATCCAGAACTTTCTGAACGTCCGTGTTTAACCATTCCACGATTTGGAAGTAATGCATCGAATCAATCATCTTCGTATCACGTCCCGCACCGAAGTCCAGCTCCGCACAGAAATTCGTCAACTTCATTAGATCAACTCCAAGATCATCAGGTCCAAGAACAATTTTCGCACCACTCATTGTCGGAATGGACGACTCACACCCGTATGCCTCCATCAGGTGACACACGGACTTGGAAACTGATGTCTTCTGGTTAAATAGACACTTATTCAGTTCTGATTCTGTAAGAAGTCCAGATACGCGTAAGTTTTGCAAAAGCAAACTATTCTGAACTGCATCCGTTTTGTTGAAATTATCAACAGCAGTATCGATATCTGCCACATTAAAAGTACTGTTGGTATCACTTAATTGTACATTGGCCAGTCTGGCATACTTTTTAAGAACGGCCTTTAAACCAAGTACCAAAGCATTTACTTCCGGAAGATCTTTCTCTAACTGAAGGACAGATTTCCACAGATTTTCCAAATCGGAATCAAAGTTATCCGAATTCGGATCCAGAAGATTTAACTTAATCAGGGCGTACTTAGATGCCATAGATTTCGTATCGTCTGGATGAATATCAGAGCTTTGTAATAATCTAATCAAATCTGCTTCAGGGGAAATCAACTCGGAATTTGGGTTCATGAGTTCAAGAATTACTTGTTTGAATTCCATAATTTATACCCAGCCTCCTCAATCTTTCGTTTTGTATTTTCATAAAGTTTACTCGGAGAGAAGTTCTTTAGTATTCCTCTCTGAATGAAAATCATCTTATTAAGTTTCGATAATCCGTAAGGGGTATACTGATTTCGTTCCTTTGGAACCAGATCCGGATTCATTGCCTTTAACATAGAGGCCACAAACTCTGAGCAAATCATTGCATCGTCTTTGAGTTTCTTATGTTTGGAATAGAATCCAACCAATCCTTTCAGGTCATAATGAAATTTCTCTGCACGAGAACGGACATTCTCAATCGCTTGCTGTATTACATTAAATTCCTCAGGGGAAGCCATGTAGCAATAGATAGAATACCGTACAATATCTCGATGAGAACCATAGTAGTCCGTGAAGATACTTTCAATATCAAATCCCTTTCCAGTCATATTGAAACTAAACATATTCTGGAGCGAAGTATTCAATGATAATGAGGCGTGACCGTATGGTTCTCCAGTTACCCTCTTAATGACTTCTGTGATTGGTTTTCTGGTATCAGTGAGTACAACGTATACGGGAACCTTGAATCTAGGGTCACCGGTCGATTTCATTACGCTACCATCAACCCATAGGTCAATCCCCTCAGAAACTGCTTCCTTTTTTTTCGCATCTAGTTTAGCAGAGACTTCCTTTGCATGATTCATTCGTTCTGCCCGACGTTCAAGAAGTGGAAGAACCTTCTTATCAATCTTCTTGATTGCTTTCTTTGCTTCGAACTTAACTCTTTGGTCCTCATCTAAGTTAGAATTGGCAACCTTTGATAAGTGATCCCGAATGGAACGAATCTTTCCATCTAAGAACGACAATCTGGCCGGATTGTTACACTTCTTAACCTCTGTATAAAGCTGCTCAACCAGTTCATCGTAACTTACCACTGGGTCAAAGACCATCGCAGCTTGTCGGATACTCTTTGGAACGGGAGACTTCCCAAATGCAGGAATCACTGGTATATCATCAACGAAGTTACTAAGCCCTTCTGATACATCCGATGCCTCTTTCGGGGAAGCCCACTTTGGAATATACACCGTATCTTTCTCTTTTAACTCGGAGAGTAATGCATAGAATGGGCCATATTCCTTATTGACCACTTTGGTGTAACTTACCTGGTTCTTAAGAGAATCCATTAATTCATCCTTTAACTTCTCCTTCACCTTATCTACCGCTTGAATTTTCGGATGGGTATTTGGATTTGCTCCCCCATCCTTAATTTCAATCTCCAGATTCAGTGATGGGATATAGAAGTCTGGGATGTAGAAGTGCTTCTTTCCTTCATACTCATAATAGTACGTATGGGGAGAAGGTCCGATGATGTCCTGACCACTAAACATCAGGAAGTTATCTAGCATCTCCAGGAAGTCTTTCCCATAGGAACTATCATACATGATTTCGTACTTCTTCTTTGGGTCTTCTGGATCAACGAAGGTATAAGTTCCACTATTTTTTCTAGCATAGACCATCTTTCTCTGCTGGTCTGGATCGTCCAGTAAAGAAGTCTTTCCAAACTTTCCAATCATATTTCGGTCAGCTGCATCACTGGCAGCCTTCCGACACTTTGGGTCTTTGCAGAGACGAAAATATTTTCCTGTCTTTTCATTAAATCCAGTCGGTTTCCCACAGTAGATACACTTTCCTTCAACCTTTCCTGTGCGAAGATAACACTCATAACGAGCTGCACTCCATCCTCCAGGAATTTGGTCTTTGTGGGAGCGATCGATGTGGTCGACTAGATGCGCTTTATCAATAAATACTCGACCACAGATTTTACATCTTGCTTTCTTCTTTGGCCGACCATATCTAGTTGATGCCATAATTCACACCCTTTCCTAGCATAGTATTAAGGGTTTGTGGAATTACGGTAAATTATACAAAAAAATAACCCACCAGAGGTTATCTGGTGGGTTATGTGTGTTACCGTGATTTTACCTTAAGCGGAATATGTACCCGCTCGGGTTTAACCACAGTATTTCTAGGGAAGAGTTTCTTCCCATTATCCCCGATTCTAGCCGGGGCTTGGTATGTGCGAATTACCATATTATCATCTCCAATCTGTAATAGGATTGAGAGTATCAAAATCTGAGATAGGATGTAGTTACGATACATCCTATCTCTTATTCAATTTCTCTCATTACTAATAAATGATATAAATTTAAAATTAAAATTCGTAAAAAGTTACGGTATTTAATTTTATCCCAGGCACATGGTGTTAATGAACGAAGAAGGAGGTGATCTGCTACATGGATCGACGTGAGATCACATTTAAGATCGACAAATACAAGAAACCGGTTCTTTTAAATACAAAGGAATCCATTGCACGTATTATCATCAATGCACTTCTGATGGTTCCTGGAAATCTTCCCGGTAATCCATTGGTTGGTGTAAACATCATGCAATATATTTACCGAAAGGTGGATGATGTGAACACCAGTCAGATTATGGAAAATCTCCAGTTTGCTGTCGGAGATACATTGGGCGATACAGTACTCGATGATGTATCCGTCGCATCGGTTCGTGATCCAGAAGGAGACATTCTAGTGGTCAATGTACGCCTCCGAATGCCAGACGCAAGAGAAGATGACACGCTTGTCGTTCTTCTCAAGAAAACGGACGATCGCGTTCACTTCAATTATAAGTTCATGAGTGAAGTATTACAAATCATCTCGTGATAAGAAAGGGGACAAGCAATGCGACGAGAACAATTGACTGCAAGTCAGGATGAAAGTCTTGATGTAGCGGCAGCGGTTAGACAGTTGCAGGGGTTAAAGAACCCTTCAAATGAATCATCGGAACAAGGTCCACACGATGATGATCGTGCAAAGGCCGTGCAGTTCGATGATGGCACGAGTGGTTGGGTGATTCGAGAAGAGACAAGAGAAGAGAGGATGGCCAAGTTTGGAGACCGTTATAGGAGAGCAATATCCCTTGCGGATCAACAGGACCAACTCTTTGATGGAACCCGGATTGAGGAAAGGAATGGAGTTGATCCGGTGGAAGCGTTGCGTAAGAAGAAGGGTGATACAGACCCCAGTGTATTAAAGATCATGGCCGTAAAGAAAGCCTTTGCCGGCTATGCTCCCAGTGCAAATGGGGCTGCATTAAAGGGAACCCCAGAAGCAATTAACTATGAAAACGCAATGCGAGATTTACGGGAAGGGAAGTTTCGACTCCCCACCGTAGATGAGTATAAACAACAGAAAGAAGAATTAAAGAAAGAAAAGGAGAGGAATATGGATATGAACAGACAGGAGCCTCAGACTCCGGTAATGCAACCCAATCCGCCTCAGCCTCCGACCCAGCAGCAGCCGGAACCGATTGAGCAGCGTAGGGATACAAATAATGGAACACTGGCACCATCGGCACTTCCTCCGAAGCGAGGGGAAGCTGAGGTAGCAGCAAAACAGGCCCAGAAGGTACAGCCGTTAAATCTGGCAAAGATGGAAGATGAGGTTAAAGCTCAGGCAAACCAGAATCCTGGTTCTCCTGTACAACAGAATGCTCCGGAAGAGCCGGATCAGAATGTTGTACAGTTTAACGTCGAGGCGAAGCAGACGAATTCCTTCTATGCTTCCTTGCCGGATGCAGATAAAGAAAAGGTTCGTGCAGCAAAGGTTATTAAGATTAATGAGACGGAGCTTAAGGATATTCCGACATCCATTCGGACAATCGACAGCTTGAGCGAATATCGGAAGATTCTCCCCAGAAGAATCTCTGGAGAATATGTAGAGGTGGTACTTCCTAACTCTGGATACATTGCAACCATGGGAGCAAGTGGTTCCCTGGCAATGGCAACCATCTTACCCGATCCCAATACCAATCAGATTGACTTCCAGAAGCGGTATCAGTTCTGCTTCAATAACTTGGTGAATACGTCCATTGGGATGTTATCCTTCTCAGATTTCATCCTTCAAACATCTCCCCAAGATCTGGATGCGATGATTGGTGCCATTTATCGTGCAAGTTGTCCTCCCACCCAGAAGATTACCTTAAACTGCGGTAATCCGAAGTGTGGAAAGGATTACGATATTACCTTTAACACCAATGACCTGATCGATGTGGATGCTTTCAGTAACGACACCAAGATTCAGATCAATAAGATTATTGAAGCGAGAGACGTACTTGGAAAAGCGAAAGAGGTTCACAATGAAGCTCCCGTTATGGTGTCCAAGACGTATAAACTCTCCGATGATTTATACATTACTGTCAAAGCAATGGACGGTCAGATGACCATCGAGCGGTTCCCATTAATGCAGCAGATTACTGACCAGTATGGACAGCTTTCTGCATTCTTATCCCTTTATGTAAAGGAAGTTCGCAGACTGATTACCCCGGAGGGAGCCGACAAACCGGAGTGGTTTACTATCAATGATCCGATCATCATTGCAGATGAGTTCTACAATATGACGGATGATCAGCTGGATGTGGTTCGGGTTGCGATTGATGAGCTGCAGGTATATGATAGCTATCAGTACTCCTTCAAGGGACCGTATCACTGTCCACACTGTGGAAGAGAAGAGCTTAAGGTGGCTTGCCCGCTTGACGAACTGGTTTTCCAAAAGGTCTCCAAAGTCGTCAACAGAGAATAGACGCTCACGATTCCTTATACCTTCAAATGGTGATTGATTTAAAGATCCCAATTACCATTGAAGAGTATGATGCAATGAGCAAAGCTCGTATCTTCCGACTTATGGAGACTCAATCAAAGCGAATTGAGGAGCGAGATAAAGCCGAAAAGGCTAGACAAGAGAAAGTACAAAAAGAACAAAAATCACGAGAACTGCGAGAACGCGCAAGGCAGGCAAGTGAAGCCAGAGCCATGCGAAATCGCAGGTATCGATAGGACAAATTGGGACAGGGTATTATGCTCTGTCCCTTTCTTTAAAGATTTGGAGGATACACTTATGCCTATGACAAAATTGATTCTGTTGGATAAGTGTGTCGATGGAGAAATTGGAAGACTGCGTGAGTTAATCGATCCGATGTATGATGATATGGGTGCTCTGTATGACGCAATGCGCCCATTCATCCAGGACATGACTCTGGAAGCAGCTTCCTATACAAGAGGTAGTGATTATACACAATTTGTATTACAATCAAAAACATTTGAACCTTCAAGAAAACTGGCGGTTGGAAACCGCTTATCCTATACCATGGAGGCAGGAAGGGCGACAATCAACATCCCCGTAACAAAGGAGGGATGACAGAATGCAAGTTTGGTTGCTTGATATCGATAAGTTTGTCGCAATCAATGGCTTGAATCCTGTCACCAATTCCGTTAGTTTTGAACGTGGAATGATCCCAACAGAGGATGGGTTATTTTCCACGAAACTGTTTGGAATGAGTGTGACAGAACGAAAGGCTACTTATGCATATATTGATCTTAAGAAGCATTTCCTTAATCCCAAAGTCTATATTACTTTAAAATCCCTGAACCGAAACTTCGAGCATTTGATTTATGGAACGAAAAACTTTCGGATTGAGGACGGGATGTTAGTGGTTGATCCGGCCGGTGATACGGGGATTGACTTCTTATATAAGAACTGGGATAAAATTAATTTTAAGAAAAATGATTCGAATAAACGAAATGTTCGAATCACCATGTTGGAAAATAATAAGAAGAACGTCATCTTTATGACGAAGTGGATTGTCATACCGGCATTCTATCGAGATGTGAACCTGCAGAGTACGGCTGGTAGAACAAAAATTCCAGAGATCAACGATCGGTACAATCAGATTATCCGAAACGTTGGAATGATGGAAAGTGCCAATAACTTCGACTTCATGATGCATTCCATTGAAGGGAAGATTCAAGATCTGATGGTTGAGATTTACAATATGCTCAAATCAAAGATCGAGAAGAAGAACGGATATATGAGAAAATCTGTACTGGCAAAGTCTGTAGACTATTGTGTCCGGACAACCATTACAGCGACTCCGTATCATGCCAATTCCTACAAGGAGCAGAATATTAACTTCCTTTACACGGGAGTTCCATTGGGACAGTGTTGTACCTTGTTTACTCCATTCATCTTAGGATGGTTAAGGAGGTATTTCAAAGGAAGACTCGAAGACAACGCAAACCAGTTCCCAGTTAAACTCGGTACAGGAGAAACGGTATATGTAAAACTGGACAATCCGGGAACCTTTTACAACGATGAGTACTTGGAGAAACAGCTGGAACGATGGATCGAGAACCCATCTAGCCGGTATTCAAAAATCGAAGTACCCATTAAGAAAGAATACGTTGAGCAGTATAAGTTAGAACCAGTCTACTTAAGTCTGGTTGGCTATAATACCGCAGATACCACGATGCAGAAAGATGAGAATCGAGTAGAGCGTCCACTTACTTGGACTGATGTCTTGTACATGGCCTGTGTGGATACGACATCCGATAAGCATGTTGTGGTAACACGGTATCCGATGCTCGACTATCTTGGTACCTTTATCTCAAGAATTGAGGTGATGAGTACCAGACATACAACCCCGATGATCATCAACGATCATCTTTATAAGAACTATCCGACGATTCAAGTTGGAAAGACTGGAAATTTAGATTCTGACTTTATCGACTCCTTGAAGTTCTCCGCTACTTATCTTTCTGGTCTGGATGGAGACTTCGACGGAGACCAGGTAACAGCGAAGGGAATCTTTAGCCAAGAAGCAAATGAGGAAGCTGAGAGAATTATCTTCTCGAAGACGAACCTCATTACGATTAACGGTGGTATCATTCGTACGATTGGTAATGAGGCAATTCAGACGCTCTTTACCATGACGCGATTCCGTGAAAAGAAAAAATCAGCATAATTTGGTTAGAAGGTATACTCGTAGGTATACCTTCTAACTTTATTTTCCACACTCCCCATAAACGTAAATAAGGAGGGTGCTTAATTCAAATGAGAAATAAAAAGTACATTTATGCATCCGAGTCTACGATAGAGGAGATCATTTATCGTAGAAATGGACACCTAAATCATCCGGAACGATTTCATATCACATCAGTGATCGTTTCGAATTTGATTCATCGATTATATAAAGAGAAACCACTTGAAATTCCAGGAGAGGATTGGATTACCTTCTTTAAACGATTTGGAAAACTTGTTACAATTACAACGGTAAATCTATTGGAAGTATTGGTGGTAGGAGTTCCAATGTTCTTACGGATTCCGAAAAATGATCATAAGATCAGGAATAAAGTCTACCACGATATAACTCTGACGACGTTACTGTATCGAGATTATTCCAGGGATTATGCAGAAGGATATCCAATCCCGAAATGGGGAAACACACAACTTATTGACAAATATGACCCAGAAATTGGACAAAATGGAACGAAAAATTTACAAATATTCGCAAGAAATATATTGAATACAATTGATAAGGAAGACTATGGACTAATTTTACCATCAATCTGGTGGGAGATTTCAGCCATTAATGAATACCCAATCAGTTTACTTGGTACGGCTGACAATTTGGTACTCCGATATGTCAAGGCAATGATTGAGAATAAGGAAGAAGTAGATGGTCGGTTCATATCAGTATTAATTGAGAAGTTAAAGAATGATCCAGTTGGAGCACTGGATAGTTCATCGGTTGGTTTGGTCTGCCGGCTTGTTCGAGAGAACGGAAATAATCTTAAGATTGCAGCAAAAATCAATCGAATGTTACCAAAGGAGATATCTGACCGATTCCCAATGTTACACAATTCTGCAATTTCTGCAAATGTTCCCATTCGAGATTTTAGCATTTTAGCAGATTACTGGGATTCGTTGTACGGGGAAGGGAATATTCAGTGGGATGTGGTGCAATCCATGTATGCAGTTTGTGACATTGGGACAATGCCGGAGCGATATTCCAATGGGCTTATGGACATCGGAAACTTTGGAATCATACTAAACCGAGAAGACGCTCCCGATCAGATTGCACAGTGGGTTCGGAGTAATGAAATGGCCGCTAGTTGGATTTATGCCAATATCAACGGGATTTATTTTCAACAACATCCGTCCATTGTAAAGGGATTCTTACAGTTGCTAAATGACCCAACATGGAATCGGCCAAATAGTCGGTCATTCTATGTCCACCATCGAATGCTCACAACGATCTCTACCATCATTCGGACGAATCCAGATAAGTGGATTGAAGAGTTCCCGGATTTACTTCGATATTGTGACAGTATTGATCCGGTAACCATTAGTTCCGCAATCAAAAACGCAGTGACAAATCAAAAGGAGATCTTTGAGGCAGTCCCCCTCCGTCTTATTACCCAGACGGAGATTATCAGAATGCTAACGATTTATAAGGGATTCTTAAAGTTGAATCGGTCTCGGAAGTTCGTAGGGGACCCCGGAGCTCCACTATCCTTCCGTCAGTTCTTTCCATCCACCGAAACAATGGTGGATTTATTCTTTCGATTGGATCGATATGAGTATATTGAGGACATTGAGGAGGTCGAGATAGAACAGGAACTATTTGACTACTTAGACCCAGAATTTAACACAAGACAGAATCGAATAAAAATTTGTCTATCTCGGACTTTTAGATATATATTATATCGTTGAATATTGATAAGAAAGGAGGCAAATTTAATGCTCAAGATGATCAATTTCTATGGCCCTGATGATGGTGAATCCGATCTGGACGTATGTGGAGTACAGGGCTAATATGTATTAACAAATGATAATCTTGAGTCACGTAAAAGGAATAATTTAAAACGGTGAAACGAATCACAATTTAAAAGAAAATAATTCCAGGTAAATGTCAAATGGAGTACAGTATCGTTGGTACTGTACTCCGAATCTTTCCATAAATATATATTATTTTTTGGTATGATAATACAAAGGAGGTTTTACTATGTCAAAGAGACAATTGGATATTGCGAATGACTTTCGCAATGAATTTCACAAACGGGTGGAGTTCTTAGAGAAGTCCATATCCGTTATCGTTCCGATCACGAAGGAAGATGAAGAGTTACTAAAGGTCGGAATCAATATGTTGACTTCTTTCGATGAAGAATTGCAGTCAGCGGAATCTCTCAGAGAATTTTCCGAGTTCATCGACATTGAGAAGTTAATGGAGAATTGGGAAGAGGTAAAGAATCGAGCAAATACAACATCAATGGCTGTTCCCGATTCGATTCACTTTGGAAAGCCGTTGGATGAAATGATTAATGAGATGGGAAGTCCGGACGAGGATGATTGATATGAAATGGACTGTCGGTATGAAGTACTATTACGTGATGTTTGATCACGATTGTTCATCCAACGCATTTACAGATAATCCATACTTATTAAAAAAGTATATTGATGAGCGAAGAGATATTGTGTCCATGTCAACGATTAATATGACTGGAGAAATAGAAGCTGATTCCTATGGAGATATCATCCGAAAGTTAAACTTTAAATTGGGTGAAACGTTTAGTTGGGATAATGAAATTCAGTTCATTGGGGATGAGAATGGAAATAATGTCATCACGTTCACGGATTATGAGGCAGATTATATTGGCTTTAATGTCTGGGAGACAACGGCTTGTATCATTGAGGATCTGATGCGATACATCTTTTGGATATGGAAGTTGGTTCAAATGGGAATCATTATACTTGATAATAAAGAGGCAGAATTGACCATTAAGAGGTTATTTGTAATCGTTGGATATTACCGGGAGTTATTTGCAGAACTTATAGACGCATCGTCTATACGGGAATTGGACCCAAGTACATTTAACGATTTATTTCAAGAGGAGAATCGGATGGAGGTAGTAACTCATCGAGACTTCCCATTATCGGTAATTGAAATTATCAACCCATGGGTTTGCTACAACCAATTCTATTTGGATATCGTTAATGACACATTGCCGTTTGATGAAGATGTAGAACTTAGGAGGGATCAAGATGAGAGGGACTAGATATTATTATGTGATCTATTCGTTCGTCAACCCATCCGATATATCAAACAGTTTCATCGGTTATACGGGAGATCCCTTTGTCTTTGGGACATTCTTAAGGCAGTTATCCTTCCAAGCGTTCGATGATAAGATTATCGGTGAAGAAGTGTGTGAGGATGTAAACCACTTAAAGCGAAAATTGAAACGAAAATATCCAAAATTACAGTTTGACCCGGATGGGGATCGGTTAGCGCTGATCGACCCGAGACCTGATAATATGGGAGTCTACGCAATACGGCAACAGGAGTTGGATGACTTTGATTTTGACTTAGCGACACGCTTGATGTGTAACGACACATCGAGAGCAGTCTTTTGGATTCGAGATATGTTAAGGAAGTATCGTATTCTGAATATCTCCGGGATCCAGTTAGACACATTGAAACAATTCTTACAATTGATATTGTTTTATAGCAATACCATTACAGCACTATTAGACATTGGTACTGCGACGATTGAGGATATTCCATGGTTTGATCAATTGGCTCAATTGACCAGAGGGGATTCAAAAGTAAGTTCCCAGATTGAGATGATTGCCAACAAGGATTTATTTGATGTGATGGATCTTGATCGATTGTGGTACCTTCAGGAAATTGAGCACATTCACCGTGGGAGGATACTTCGATGAAACAAGAGATAAACTATATCATTGAACCTGGGAAAGAAGTGATGTTCTACATGCGAGCATACACATCCGACCCATATCTATTAAATCTATATCGGAAGCAATTGGAAGCATCAAAGATTGAATTCAGTATCCAAGAGTATCGTGGGGGAGAGCATGATATGCTCTGTGATCGAGAAGTTGGTCTCACGATATCGGATAAGCTAAAACCGTATTGGTCATATGATAAGACGAAAATGGTTGTTGTATCCGACCATTTGAAGAGTCAACTTCGGTACTGTATCCCGGATGACTACATGAATGGATTCATTTCCAATATGGCTTCCTATATCATCTGGATTCTATTGATCTTTGATGAATTTCCATCGATTCGGAAAAATTTTACAGACGAACAGTTAAAATCAATTCAAGTACTTACCGCCTATGCGTTGGCTGTGTGTGCAGACGGAATATCTTCGAGTGAGATAGACCACATTATGCTAATATCGAGCTTATGGGGGTGGGGTGAGTAAATGGACCTATATTGCGTCATTGGGATTGATTGTGATGAGCCAACATCTCCGATCCTTTGTGGGTATTCGGAAAATCTCAGTGTGGCGAATAAATTCATGTATCAATTATTGGACATGCAAGTCGATTCCGACCTATATATTTCAGCATATCGTGTGGCTCGTGACAGAGATTTAATAGGTCGAATTTTACATGAAAACCCAAAGTATGATGACAACTGTCTTGTACAACCAGACAATATTCTGGATTGTCATATTGTCTCATACCCACTTGGACCAGATAACGTCCTGTATATTACGGAGGGGGAATTGGAAGACATTGCTAGTCAGATTGAGACCTCCGAAGAATATCTCGACAACCTCAGAACGACCATCATCGAAGTCTTATTCTACATGCGATTTCTCAAGCCGTACGTACAGGATCAGATTCGAGAATCATTGCGACCGTTTATCAAATTGATATCGATCGCAACCGCACCAAGAACAAAAGATAGCAATTTACCGCCACTGGAAGATATTATTGATCCGGTGGCTGTATATGCATATCAATTTAACATTATTTAATCACAGGAGGATACAAGAGATGCAGCAATTGGAGAAACTTTACGCAGATGAAACCAAATTTCAGAAGATCTTAAAGGCAACTGCCATTATTCGTGCAATGGACGGTGATATGATCTATGACCGGTATTCATTACTCGATGCAATGACGGCGTATACTAAGAATCATAAAATCCCGATCCATGTGTATGAGTCAATGGAAGGATTAGAAAACGATTACGATGGAGATGGGTACGGTACCATTAACGGGGATCCGTTACTGTCTGCACAGATCACTTATTTTAACGGAGAGGATGGGACCATTCGAATTGGGATGAATTCCACCGACCGAGACCGTTGTGGATACGATGGGGTAACAAAGAACGTTGCCATGCTCTGCTGTGGGAGAGAGGCAAAGGATCTGTCCGGACTTATGAAGTTTACCGTATCCGAAATCTTACGACTGGATATCGTGCTCCATCGGGACTAAGGAGATACTGACTATGGCTTTATTGACAGCAAATCCCGTATATGGGAATAGTTTAACCCTACCACTTGCCCTTGGTAGGGTCGGTTTTGCAAGTGATTCCCAGAGAGATATGGTTCCTGTCAACCAGGACCGATTATTAACCACTCTGGGAAACTTCATGAATAATACCAACAAATTAACCTATAACCCGTCTCTTAGTTATTACCAGGAACGGATTAACGGACTTGACAATTACACTACGATCAATATTGTGGATCAGCTGAGAACCTGTAAGATTATCTCATTTGATAACGAAGCAGGAGAGCTGACTATCGATTGTGGGGAGTCGGAGTTTGCGAGTTTAACAGAAGTAAAGGATCATCTGTTTCCGAAGATTCGTTGTATCGGATCCATTCGGAAATCCAGCAATGGGGTTTCCTATTATGAAATTGATCGGGTCTACTGCGTAGACATTGTCTACCTGGAAGATACCATTGACCCTGACTTCATCAATTCTATTATTCAGGATTATGATTCCTATACAGAGTTCCCCCAGGTTGGGAAACCCGGTGTTCTCTATGTTGACAAGGCAGAGAATACGGTTTACCGGTGGGATACGGACGAATCAAATTATCATCTATTGGGAATCAGCCCGGAGAGTATCCGGTTCATCAATGCATCATTTTAGGTAAGGAGATATTTGGAATGACTAAGGACGAAGCAAAGTTAGAATATTTTAAAGAACTCAGAGAGGCTGGACTGACCAAACTCTTTGAGGAAGATCAGAGACAGTTCTTTGCCGGGATTGTGTCCACCGCAAAGAACCCTATGAACAAAGAGAAACTTAATGATATCTTTTCTCAGGAAGGACCATCAAAGATCCCGGATGTATTAAAGGATTATGCAAATAAGATCTTGAATGATGAAGATATCTTCCGATATCACATGATTCCTATTCGGGGAGAGATATTGGTTCATTACATCTATATCAATAATGCCAGTTTAACTGGTAGAGATGAACGGTTTGCAAATCCGGCAGGGCTTTCCGGAATGATTACTTCTCAGCAGTTAGTTCCTCCGGAAGAGGAGAATCCCTATGATTCTGAATACAAAGAGTTTGGAATCATTCTGATTGGGGATAAAAACCCTGTCATTACAGACCGAACGAGAGGATTTGTGGTGAAGCATGAGTTTGCACATATCATTCATCATTACGTGTGCAACATCGTAAGTCCTGGTATCCGGGATAAATACTTAGAATGGTTGACTCCGGAAGAGTTACAGGAGTTCGATGAATTCATTTGTGATTTCATTCAGTTTGACTTCACCATTATCAATAAGTACACTACGAATCCAATTGCAAGATTCGTTGATACGATGCCGTTGATCTACAATAAGGATGCCATTGAGAAATATAACCCAATGGTAAAGGCAATTAGCCCGTATTTCAACTTCCTGATGGGTGCCGCAGAATAACACACCTTTAAAGAGGTGATTGGAAATGAGGGTACCCAAAGTAGATCACTATGTAGGTACAAGTAGTACGAAGTGGGTAAGATATCAAGCACCCGTAATCATCCCTAGACATCCGGTTTTAACGAATGATAAGCAGAGAGCAAAGTGTATCTCGCAGATCGAGCGAAAATGCAGGTCCTCAATGGAATATACGGACTTAATCAAGTTCCTTCGAACCAATATGAATATGGATCAATGTGAGTTCTTCCCGAATTTAAAGGCTGGAAAACGAAAGGGCACGATTGAGATTCATCATGCACCCTTTGATTTATACACCATCGTCGGCATCGTCATGAAGAAGTTTGAGGCAGAGCACGATGGGGTGATTAATCAGAATATGGTTGCAAAGGAAGTCATGAAGTGCCATTACCAGGGACTCATTGGGCTGATCCCGTTATCGGTAACAGTTCATCAACTGGTTCACGATGGAAAACTGATTGTTCCATTAAACTGCGTATTCGGTCGTTTCGTCGAATTCACAACCCGATACTATGGATATATTGATAACGAAACGCTTGGTATGCTCGAAGAGAATATCAAACTCACGGAAAACTTAAAACCAGAAGATTTGTCTATCTTAAATACATGCTATGTATATTCACAGGTCGACGGAGTAGAACTCCCAGACGTAGAACCTCTCAAGGGAGAGATTGTAAGCGTGGAGTTAAGGCAGGACAACATTGCCGCAAAGGATCCAATGGATCTGGCAACTACGTAAAGAAGAAAGACAGAGTAACACGAAGAGATGTTACTCTGTCTTATCTTTTTATAAAATTTTGGACAAAAGACTATAATGAGTAATGTGGTACAATCCTTTTGTACCACAAACTACGGAATTGGAGGGAGAAAAATGTTAGCAATTGAGAAATCCGAAACCCCAATGCTTTGCATCAATGGACCAGATTTCCGAGAATATTTACAGGGAATGGGTACTCGTGTTTTCACAGACGGGTGGCACTATACCCAGAATTCCATTATGCGTTTATTTAACATGCTATTCTTGTGTAGACCGATTGCGCTGGATAGTATTGCAAATTCGGATACGACCAGTTATCCAATCATGATTCAGTATGACTTCTATAATCCAGAAGTAAATAAGGTGATTCTCTTCAAACACCCGGATTATAAGATGGACCATTTCATCGTTGGGGATCTAATCCACATGGAGAATTATCAGGTGAGAGGGATCTTATCGTCAAAGAGCTATGATCAATCGTTGCTAATTGGAAAGCTTGAGGAAGAGACATTTGAAGAGTTAGCCAATTTCTATCGGATATTCACTGGTTATCATCGAGATAATTATCAGTTAATTTCACAGTTTGCACAGAAGGTCGGAATGGATGACATCGATCTTCAATTGGGAACCTTTATTCACATCCGAGATAATCAGTATAATCGAATGATTGTACTCCATAAAGTGATTAAGACGGATGTAACTCCAAACGACTTATTCATGTATGACCTTGCAGAGTTGATGGGTCAAAATACGATCCGAAGGATTCAGAATCAGTATGACTACAACATGTTTAGTCTCAATGGACATCTGGAGACAGATTACTACGTTGGGGATGAACTAATTGGTTTGCTTGGAGTATTAAAGCAGATGGATATAGAGATGTAAACTTTTATCGTGGTTATATATTATTAGTAGGATATGATGAAAATCATATCAAAGAAAGTACATGAAAGGAGGAAACTTCAATGCCAATTTTATTTGGAACGAAACGTGAACAAACGGAGTATTTCCAAAAGAAAGGATTGGATGTGAAGGAAATCGCTGGGAAGGTTCCAGTACCAGAAGAGACCGATGACAACGTAAAGAAGTCGGTTCTCGATATTTCCAAACTGGAACCACTCACGGATGATGAACTTCGAATCTTGAGTCGAACCAGGCATTTTAATGACGAGTCGGTTGTGTATATGCAACCAGATGTTACGTTCTATGACCGGTTCTATTCAGATACTTCGGATGATCCTCTGACGATAGAGGCACATCGGATTCGAAGAATTTATCGAAACTATCGAGATTATACGATAGCGAATATTGTCCGTGAGAAATATCTGGAACGAATTCTGGAAGAAGAGTTTGGTGGAGACGAGGATATGTATTGGATCTCCATGGGTTCAGACAATCCCCCATATTGGATTCCACCGAAACCAATCTTTTCAAAGGGAACCAAACATGGAGTGGGTCCGGATAATTTTGATTTGTTTGACATGCGATCGCTATGCGATGAAGAAACCGATCCGGATAAACTCAAAGCAGTGATGGATGCGTTAGGAGAGGATCGAGATTTCAAGTTCGATGACGACCCGGGAGAGAGTACGTATTCCGATGTGTGCGTCGACATAGGCGTAGTGAAATATTTGGAAGAAAATGCCGAGAACCTTGGTCTGGTAGAATCTAAGAAGAATAATCGGGGGCAACTTCGCAGTATTAATGACGAGTTTAATGCCGTAATCCGAAGCTGGTACCAGGATGAGAAGCGTTCTTCGGAGAGTGAAGATGACCGAATCTTTAAGTATTCGGAAGAGAAACTGAGAGCAAAGTATTATCGGAATCTATCTGGAATGGATTTACCGGATAATATCGATGAGATTATTGATGATCCCGAATGGTTCGAGAAAGATCATACGGATTATAATGCGATGGTACAGGATCCAGACACGAATCGTGTGATGACCTTAAAAGAGTTCCAGGATCGAGAGATGATAAAGCAATTAGGAAATGCGGGCTGGGGAGAACTTCGATTGATGAATCTGTTATCCGTTGGGTCTACGTATGACCGGTTACAGAGATCCCGCAGAGAGTTGAAATCTACGATCCGGAAGAATAAATTGAAGCCTGAGACGTTGGAGATGCAACGAAGATTAAAGGAAGGCTTATCGAGTCAAGGATATGAGAGTCCTTATGATCAATATGATATGAACGATGACGGGATTGTAGAACGGTTATCCCGAACATTTGGAGTCGGGAGGCATTTCTAATGCGAATAGTTAGTAAAATTAAATCCATCTTCTCAGCAGATTGCATTCATGATTTGGCATCTGTTTGTGATACGAAACGAATTCCTTCGAATATTCAGAAGATGTTTTTAGCGGCGAAGGTGTTGTTAAAGTATGAGATCCAGTTTGTAGTACTGGGTGGTGCGACGAATCGATTGGTCATTCAGGTCGGTGATTATGCAATTAAGATTGCAGTAGACCAGCAAGGATATAAAGATAATTTCATGGAATATTCGATTTGTCGAGAATTGCAACCATGTGTGACGAAGTCCTATGAGACCAATGGGTATATCCTGGTTCAGGAATGTGTGAGATTAATGACCGATGATGAATGGGCCAACCGAAAGGGAGACATCTTGCGAATCCTGGATGCATTATCCCACGATTATCTCTTAGGAGATGTCGGATATATTCCGAAGAATCGAGCCAATTGGGGACTTCGTGATGATGGAAACGTGGTGATCTTGGATTATGCGTATTGCCATCGGGCAACGCAGAAACTCTTTGAGTGTGAAGTATGTGGAGATGGAATTCTGGTGTATGACCAGAATTATGATTTCCTGATGTGCAATAATCGGGAAGCATGTCATGCTAGATTCACATATAATGAGCGAAAGAGAATCCAGGGAGACCAGGTTGACCTGGATATGATTGATGAACGAAAACGGGAGTCGATTGTATTAGGAAAAGATCAAACCGAAAAGGTCGTACAGACCTTCTCAGGTACGGACATCATCGATGATGAAAATTGCATCGTTGTTCATAACTGGGGAGAGTACAGAAAAGCATTAGAGGAAGGAGCGATAGATATGGCAAGTATCGATTATGATAACGAGTCTGATATGAAAGAAGTATTGGATGCCGTTCAGAATACTCCAATGGATCCGGAAGGGGAGACGTTATTACACGAGAAATGGGAAACCAATAATAATGCGGAACGAAAACGAATTGTGTTCGCAGAAGATTATGTGGAACCCGCAGAAGGTGTAATTGCGGCAAAACCGATGGATATGGAGTACGGGGAATCCCGTGAGGATTACAAGGAGAGGAAGAAACAGGAAGCAGATCAGGAGGAAGATGAGATGGAAGAGACCACGATGACCACGCCTGATACCGACAAGGTAGAACAGGAAGAGCATTATGAGACATTAGAGGATCTGATCCGGGCAGCGAAAAAACGCCACATGGCAAACAATCAGCATTCTGATGATGACTATATCAACGTGGATCCGGAGTTGGATGAGTTTGGTCTTCCGGTATTTGGGAAGAGTGTATCCATTATTCGAGAAGAACCTCAGCAGACTGGAAAGGTGTATATGGAATAGGAGGAGTTACCAATGAAACCAAATAGTTTGAAAGGATCCAGTACGATTCTTTTCATGACGGTGATGGATTTGGTGACGTATGTTGCAAGGGATTGGCCACTGAAGGATTTTCAGATCCTGGTGGCCTCCCAGGACATTATCGCATCCGACATGTCATCCAATCGAAATGCTAATTCGGTAAAGAATATTAGTGTCTATGACAATATCGATTGGATGATGTCCATTGTTCCGTCTGGAACCACCATGAACTTTAAATATATGCGAACCACCGAGGGTGATGATAAGTTTGAGATGGCTTATGATAACCAGTTGAGTGGCGATGAGGCATTTTCCGATATCTTGTGTATGGTGGATATGGCAGTTAACGATCATATTCCGGTTATTGTCTTATTCTCCAACGTAGACTTTATCGTTGGATTCCCGGAACAGTTACGACAGTTCATCTATGACCGATTTGGGTATGTCGTACACACCACCGATGATTTGGTAGATCCCGATGTGGACATCACCGATGTCGGTGATCTGGAATTCATCAAGATGAACATCAGTGATTATAAGGCAGAGTTGTCCGAAGGAAACCAGGAAAATGAATTCTTTAACTGGTTGACGGATAGCATGGCCGAGAAGTATCGGGATATCTTAATGAGTAAGTCCGAAGATCAGTTGGTAAAACTTGCAACCTCAAAGGGAATCTTTGTGAGAAGGAAAGCGTCGAAGGAAGCGATTGTGAACAAGATTCTTGCAAAGATGGAACAGAGAAGATCCATTCGGTGACGGATATGTCAATACTGGAAAGAACATCGTGGACCGATAAGTCAATTGACTTATTGATTCACGATATCATCGAATACGATATGAGGGATGGGGGACTATCCTTAATCAAAGAGGAGAAACTCCTCCCTCAGTACATGATCAATCAGTTTGATCAGATGAAGAAGGGATTAGATCGGAACGCAGCCATCGGAAAGCTTCGTCATTCAAAGGTAAAGGAATTTGCAGAAGTTCCGGCAAAACAGGCAGAGTTATTTAAGAAGTATCGTCTGCTTTTCGGAGAGATGAATGAATTATCTGATGAGGATATTCTCTCCATTAAGAAAGATGCAATCTTCACAAAGAAGTTCTGTTATCAGTTAAAGCTTGGGGAGTTTGTGGAGTTTGCAGAGAAGCACGTATACCAGGCTTTTATGGCATTAGAGGTGCAGAATCCAAACGGAAGAAAACGTTTGGAGTTTTATTGGTCCGAAGATGGACACATTGATGTCAAGGGAATTGAAGATAAAACCCTTGAGAAATATCACAAAGACTATACTTTGAAGGTATTATGGAAGGTCATGCGTTACCTGGTAGATTTTGACACCGAAGGCGCAATCAACTACTTAGTCAAGTTTATGGATGACTATAAGATGCTCCGATTGAGCACGGAGTATTATCGAACCTTCAATGAGGATTCGATCTTCCCCGTCACGTTTAACGGGAAGCAGGCATTGTGGGACCAGATTGGTCCCGATCTGTTAGAGAGTACCGATATCTCTTATAATTATTTACAGATCTATACGAATGTCTTAAATTTAATTTCCAGCTAGGCAGGTGGTTTCATTCCCCTGATAGGACTGAAGAAGAATGTGAAATACCATCCGAATGAGTTGCGGAACAGGATGGAAGCCGCGTTAGGAGATGAAGTGGATTCTCCCACATTCTTTAAATACACGAAGAGGAAAGGGTTATTGAAAAAATCGTCGACGTAGCTTACTTGTAGAATGGTTAGGATTTCATCCTTGTCACTTAGCGTTATATGTCTAGGGAAACCGTTCTTAACTGAGTACCCGTGTATATTGATTGAAAAAGAAAACTTATTTTTCCTGGGAGCTGCAGTTATTAACCCAGAAGAATACGAGCCATCATGCTCAAACCTCAGATGGTGAAAGATTCTCTTTACCTTAAACTCAAAGAAGGAGAGTCTCGTATTCCCAACGTCTCTGTAAGGTGATGCAATAATCCCCAGATAGTGTTAACCGGCACATGAAGGACGTATGGGTCAGACTAGATGTGATGAGAGAGTGTCTGAGTTAAAGAGCCAACGGATGAAAGAGTATGAAAGATGGTTGATGTTCATTCCTCTGTGCTATCATGAGTGAACTAGATACACGTTGGAAGCCGAAGATAAAAATGGAAAATACTTGGGATCGTGGGGCTCATTTGTCCCACGATTCTTTTTTGATTATAGAGGAGGGGAATATAATGAAAGTGTTCTTATCGTTAGGAATGCATGGGAGAACCATGGAAGATATCCATAAAGATATTTCAGCCATGAAGAGAGAGTTAAGACGGCGGTATCCAGACAAGGAACTAATCTTTGTTGATAACGCTGATTGCACGGGATTGGATGCTGACGGGAGGTTATATTATCTGGGAGAAGCGATTAAAAAGATGGACAAGTGTGATGCAGTCTATTTCCATTCAGGATATAAGAACCACAAGGGATGTTTAATTGAAGAGAAAATTTGTGAGCTATATGGACTAAAGAAAATTGTACAAGGAAGTTAGGGAAATGAATAAGAAGTTATTTTGTATCATTGGAAAAAGTGCGACGGGAAAAGACACTATCTACACAGGACTACTTTACTTATCGAAAACAATATTAGATCATTCATACCAATTATACCCGTTGGTCACATGTACCACGAGACCAATCCGTCCTGGGGAAACGAATGGGAAAGAATATCATTTTGTTACGGTGGATGAATTGAACCGGTTAATGGAGCTAGGAAAGGTGATTGAGCATCGGGTATATCATACGGTACACGGGGATTGGCATTATTTCACTACGGACGATGTTATTGATCTTGAGCATAAGAACTATATTACAATTGCAACGTTAGAGTCTTATCGGAAACTACGAGACTACTATGGGGAAGATAGAGTAGTCCCATTATATATTACCGTACCAGATGATCGTAGGTTAATACGAGCGGTAAAACGAGAGAAGCAACAGAAAACGAATGAATATTCCGAGGTGTGTCGTAGATACTTGGCAGATGAGAATGATTTCAGTGAGGAGAAACTGAAAGAGTGTGGAATTACAGAGCAGTTTGTGAACGATGACCTGACTGAGTGTACTCAGCAAATTTTAAATAAAATAGCAAAGGAGGTTTCGGGAGAATGAGCGCAGATTATACCATGATCGTTTTATCAAAGGTCCAATTTCCAAAAGATGAAATTTGCGATTTGGTTGATTTGTATGGGAAAATCATGACTGGACAATATAAACCAAAGTCATACATTGAGCATCTGGTTGAGGCGTCTTACCTATCTCTACCATGGACGATGTATAAAGACATTAATTGGTGGGACAGTGTGGAAATCCCAGGTTTATTTCGAGATGGGTCATCTGGATACTACAGTGCAATGGTTCGCTCACGTGATAGTATGATGAATCTGTTTCAATTTATTCAAAATCAAGAATGGGTACAATCGTCTGTGTTCATTGAGGATAACGACTGTGGGAGTTCGATGTTCATTCACCAATTGGCCATTAGCGAGTTTGATCCACTCAGTGATTCTCATTGGAAGATGATTTCCCGTGTCGAACCAACTGCATATGATGACCCGGTTTGGTGGGATGTTGGTGATAGGATGGATAAAACACGTTACGTCATGTATGATTCAATCGCTGAGAAATTTGGGCTCAATACGATTCAGATGATACGAGCAATGCGTGCCACGCAAGCTGGAAAGTTGGGCATATTGGAGCATCCAAACGATGAGTTGGGTCGATGGTCGAATGATATCAAATTTGTGTAATTTGTCCAACCTAACGTTTTATCTATATATTATACCTCTGAATAAAGGGATGAAAAGAAATGAGATATAGTACAGCTGACATCTGTACTATATCTCTAATTTCTCGGACTCCCTAAGAAGGGAGGTGTAAATGATGAGTACCACAATTAGCACTAAAGCTGCTGATAGCCGGATGTTCGATTTCTACGACAAACTTATTGGTTTGGGCTTGGGAAGCGGAATCTATTCCGGCGAGCAGCTCGAAGCGAACCGGGCAATACATAATGTGATTGCCCCATACGTTCGGGATCATCACCCCGAATATTTACCGGCTAGTAGTCGGTAACAAAGTAAGGGAGCAGGAAACTGCTCCCTTATTCTATTGTAATTTGATTTATTGTTTTTTAGTATCATTTTGATTCTGGGGTGGTACCGATCGACCAGCTCTCTGTAATCGATCTGCTTCTCTTTGGTTTCGGCTCACAGTCCCAAGCTGGGAGATGAATGCGGTTCGAACGGTAAAGATAATAAATCGTGTACGATATTCCTCTGTGGAGAACTTCTCCCACTGACGAATTAACTCTGGACTGAGAGATTGCTCAGTAAGAGTTGAAATGTTCAGAATAATATCATTGATGATTAGACTCATCTCTTCATCCGTCTTACTTGCATAACCATTGTTAGCAATCTCCATGATACATTGATTGATAATGATATCTTGCACGATCTTTTTAATCTCATCAAACTTTAATGGGTTGGCCATCGAAGTCTGAGCTTCAGTCATCTTAAGCTGAAGGGTAAACTGAGCAGACAATCGCCTGGTTTCCTTCATCATATTAAATACTAACGCTACTGCGAATAATATAACGAGAATAACCAGAACGATTTGTAAGAATAATTGCATACGGGAATCCCTCCTTAGAATTCAGTATCTACATCTAAGTCATTGTTCCCGTACCTTTTAAGAACTGTCGCTACTTCCAGTACCCCATTATCAAAGGAATCGTTCTCTTTGGACCACTCAATATACTTATTGATTCGGTCCCGAATGTCTCTGGTGACACCATCCCGATAATACATTAAGAAGGATGCTGTATCTCCAAATCCCTGATTGTAGTTTAAGATGATATTTCCATCATGAATCTGCTGATGGACTGTCTTTGTAACCAATACAACCCGGACACGATTCTGCTGATGCTCTTCCAGGATTCGGTCTGCTACATCAAAGGTCGTAATCTTAATTCCATGATGGCGATACCAGTTACAGATAATCATCGTAATATCAAATAGGGTAAGGATAGGACCATGGTGCATCTCCATCACAACTTTGGATTTCTCATCCGCTTCAACATTAGATAATACCTGACAGGTCTTCATCCCAACTACCTCGATTAAGTAGTTGATATACTTCTTATAGAATGGGTCAGTGCGGACCAACTTCTCCACTCCACGATAAAAATTGATTTCATTCTCATAGATAGAGAAGAAGTCTTCGGCTTTGTCGAATGGGAGATAAAAATCCGATACGTCTGCATCAACCGTGGGCGTATCGGAAGCCTTTGTTCCTTCATCGAAGATGACCCCCAACATATCCGTTTGAGTTTTCTTCATATCAATTCACCTTCTTCCTACTGCTAATTTAATGGTGTGTTAAAATGGTAAGTTATACCGTACCATACAGTCTAGTAATGGTGAGGTGGATAACGCCGAGGGTCCATCGAACCATTGATAGGATTTTTTATAGGACAAATTACCTGCAACGTGCACAATCCCAAGGGAAAGCAGGTGAATCTCCGACAAAAAGATATAACTTAATTCTTCCATGTCTCTACTACACTCGTTGTATGACGAGACGGTGTCACCTCGGCATGAGCCTTACTCATCATTGTAGTATTGGGAACTTGAACCACCTGCAGTCATGATAAATGGACGAGGGGCCTCAACAGTCGAATGGAATAATGCCCGCGACTACGATCTAACATGATTACAGATAGGAAAGTTAACCCATACTCCCCCTATGGTAATACTTTAAATACCTTAACAAATCATTTGTTCTGGAGGAATAGAGCGAGAAACTCCGATTCATAATCAATGAAAGAGGATGCATTAAGAAATGCGGAAAACGAATTACGGAGTAACCGTCTTGTTTGGAAAGGATGAATGACCCATTTTTGATGGAACAAAACGCATCAATTCATCTTGTAGCAAAATGCGCAAACTAAGTATATAGTAGACGAGACCCTTTGGAATACTATAAGAGAAAGATACCAAAAAGATACGTGTAATCTGTTGTACTGTGTTCATGTTACACTGCTACATTCAAATCATTCATTTATTGCGAGTCAATCGTGAAAAGAGTAGAGTAATCCTTGTCGGTTACTCTACTCTTGTGTTTTTGTCAAATATCTGTGATATCCATCGGGCTCGCATCTTTTCCAATGGATTTATAGAGCGGGTACATCTTCAAGATAAGACGGAGTCTTGCCCTCTCTAGTGCCCCACCGATAGTCCGGATGCAGTTATCATTAAACCGATCTGCTTCCATGACAGAAGTGTTATCGAATGGATTGTGAGAGATCATGAAATCAAAGAACTCTCCATAATGTTCTCTACCATTATAGTAGAAGTCTTTGTTGATAAAGAACCCTGCTTTATTCAGTTCCAGAGAATTCTCAATGACTCCGATAAGAACGATGTCGTCATTCATGAACCCATCCTGCATCCGCTCACAAAATTCCAAGAAGTCAATGTCCTCCACACTGATATCACAGTTGAAGAACATCTTGTGGTATTTGGTGATATAGGCGGCAACCTTATAGGTCATATTCCGATTACCACCAACAACTACTACTTTCATTACGTATCCTCCTTTTACTTACATATTATGGGATAGTTTCAATTATTTTTGGTTGGTATAAAAGTGTCCAGAAAACAGGAAGGTAAAGCTATAGATATTGGTAGAAAGGAGGATGAATAAGGGTATGGAGCTAATTAATAGCTTTAAGCGATATTTGATTAACACCGTTCCGAAGATTGTCGTAAAAGATCGGGTTGCTGCGGAAGCGGCAGAGACGATGACAAGTCGACGGAATGGTGATTATTACGTTGCCGCATCCTTGAAGATTGATACATTCTTATCGTATGTATCCTATAGCCGGGAAATTATTCAACGGGCAGGAATTACAGACATTGCAACTGCGATTGCTTGCTCCAACAATAAATTCTTGATCCCCCAGCAGTATCGGGATGCTGTAGTCCAGGCACAACGGGACTATATTATTGCGAACTTTGAGGAGACCAATGATTATTACCGGATGATTGCAGGGATGAAAGCAATTGGACAGGAATCCATTATGCTATCTCCATCGGAGTTAAGCCGATATGGATTTACTGGGGATGCTCCTGTTGCACTGGATGAGTTAGAGCCGGCAATCCTTTCCTTTATGGAAACAGATGGGTTCTTAGCTACTCTGGCACAACGGTATCCAGCTCATAAGTATATTCCCTATATGGCAACTCGTAAGGTGGATATTGTCGTAGCAAGAAGAGCAGAAGATTATCAGTTACTCTATACTCCTAGATTGGAAAACGGGTATCGATTCTATCGAGATTTCATTTCCTTCTATGAGGACGCAAGGCAGTATTTTCTTACCGTGGTCTATAACCATGCCTATGAGAGTCAGTATACCTATTACCATTCTTTCATTGGGTTCATGATTCTTCATATGGCAATTCAGAGAACCCTAAACTCCACGTTTAAGGTGATGGCCGATCGAGACTTCTATGATTTGGAAACCGTAAGAGTCTTCCTAGATGCTTATTCGATTCCATTCATTGATCTATTCACGTTGGCACAACAAAAACTTCTCTGTAAGAATCTGAATATCTTGTTGCGACAGAAAGCAGACGTTCAGGTTCTCTATGATGTCCTGGATTTATTGGGGTATGATAATTACGAGTTATTAAAGTATATGCTGGTGAAGCAGCACCGACTCTATCAGGAGAACGATGAAGCATTGCCCGTTCCCGTATTCTATTATCGAACGGTGGTAGATGACAATGGGACGACCGTTTTGGAGTTAGATCGGACCTCCATGTACGAATATTACTTCGTTGGAGTTCCGATGGATGAAACGGATGTGGTCATTGAAGATTTTGAGGATGTCGATGCGTATGAATACCATGAGTTTGTGGATGGAGATCCAACCTGGATTCAGGATAATGAGTTAGCACTTGCATTAGAAAATATGCAGATGAACTATGTGGAAACGAAGTACGCGGCTCTGAATCTGGTATTCCGGATGCAGGAGATTAACTTTGAGCTTACTTATCTGAGTAGGCTTATTCTGGATAAGAAAGCACAGACTTCCTATCTGACCGTTGAGATGTCCCTCATCACCAATCGGCCAGTGAGTCTGTTTAACGTCTGGGTTCTTCTCATTTGTCTGATCTGTAAACGAAATGAGATCATTCCGGATATTATCAAGAGTCCGTCCATGACTTTGGCCATTTGGGGATATAATTTCCAGTCTGATTTCAATAAGATTAAGGAAGAGGTCAGAAGTCATCCGGAGCTTTATGACCAGGATGTCTTAGACCACATCGATAATTTCCAGTTCGGTACCATTCGGGATGTGAACGATGCCTATCGTCACGTAAAGGAACTGGCAAGCATCCTAACGGAAGTCATGCAGGAGACAGATGACCCAGATGTGTATCATGCAAATGCGATGCTTTATAATACCCTGCTCCTAACTGAGAGAAATACGGAACTCTATACGATGTCCAATGGGGAAGTAGCGGATTTGTATTCGGATTACTTAGCAGATGCTGCTCCGGACCTCTATGAGTTCTATGAGGGTATCGAAACTCCAGAGGAGTGCATCGATTATATCAATTATATTGCAACGAAGATGAGTACGCTATTGGAAGATACAGAGTATCTGGTTTACTTAAATCCAGTAGATATCAATCTTATCAATGCAATCTTAACCATATTACGAGCATTCAAGTCTTACACCATTGACATCAAGGATATTACGGTGGAGTATCAGTTTGATAGTCGACTGCACAATTTAATGAAGTTGATGGACAAGGCTTGGTTTAAGGTATACTTAAAGTATTCCGACAATGCGATTCGCTACAATGATGCAATTCATGTGTTCGAATCTTATATTAAAGAAAATAGTAAAATGTTATTGGCGGATGGTTGGTTTTCCTCAGTAACCGTCCGAAATCATAGTGCGATGATTATGCACGATTTAATTAAACGCTTTGAGCAGATGTCTCTAAAGGCAAGTGACCAGCTTGATACAGAAGATGGGATTCATGTTATAGAGTCTAATATCAAAGCGCAATCAAAGGCAGATTTCCGAGACAGTTTTACATTTGAGTGGGTCGATCATATCCCATGAAATGGACGTTTTGGAACAAACCAATAATAAAGGCTTACGAGAAAAGGAGGTAAACATCGATGATTTATCGAAAGATCGGTACGAATTACCGACTCGTCAAGGACTTCGCTGGTGAGCGTGACTCATTTGATATAGGTAGCCATGGTGGACTCCGTGGAGAAGTGGTTGTTGGTCATACCTGTAGTGTGGACCCGGTAACCGGTCTCTCTACCATCGGGGAGCAGATTATTCGTAAGAAGAATCAGATTCTCATGGGTGGTTCCATCTATGCTCTGGAGAAAATGTTTAATGTGCCATCCAGCCTGACGGTTGAGTACTTAAATACAATCTTAGGAATTGGTCTTACTGGTACTGCAATCACTGAGCGGTATCCGAAAAACAACTGCATTTGCTTATGGACGATCGGAAATGGAGGAGCTGGCTCCTCTCTGGACGACATCTATGATGTATTGCAGCAGCAGAGAGACTTAAGAGGCCAGATTCCCTTCCGTGTGGTAGATGTTCCCTTTGAGACTGGTTCCGATGAAGACAATAAATATTGGATGATGAAGCAGCTCGATGATGGGAAATATGCCTACTATGCAAAGACCTTTGAGACCACTCCGGTTATCAGTGCTCTTTGGAAGGATGCAGGCGCGGATAAAGATGGTAGCCCGGTGGTGGAATCGGATTACAATTCTACTAGAACGACTCCTATTGAGACCTTTGCAGAAGTAGTTCTTCGACTGGAAGTTACAGATTTAAGAGAGTATTATGACCTCTATCAGGCAACGGCCGGTACTCCGAGATTCAATACCTTTGGTCTGTGTACGGGCATTCTGGGAACACTGGAAGATGGTACGAGTGAGTATAAGCAGGTACTCCAGGCAACGGGTGTATCTTTTAACAATGAAGTCCTTCATATGGAGAAAGATCTCTATATCCGGTATCGATTCTATACGAAGTAAGGGGGTGTTCGTATGAATAACCGCCCACCGAGAAGAATCACCTCCGAAGAAAAGGAGATGTTTCTCAGTTTGAAGCCAGATGACATCACATTGGAGTTACTGCAGAATTTATTTGCAGACCGATGGGATACCGCAAAGAAGAAAGTCATTGGTTCTCAGTTTGAGACGTATGATGAGATGGCATTAAAGGCAGGAGAATATTCCAATAAAGAAGACATCGTGACAAACTGTGGTTTGTTTATCGTTAATAAATTCTTGATCGAACCCCACTTCGTACCTTATCTTGGATATATTAATGATACGATTGATAAGAAACGATTTGGAAAGTTAGAGAACACGATGGCCTATTATATCCAGGAAGATGAGACCGGACAGTTGTTGGTACAATACTACGACTTTCTGGATCGATTAACCTGGCTTACCTTTACATTCCATACGGAGATTTGTGCTTCTAAGACGATCAAGTCCATGAAGCCACTTCCGAAGATTAAAGCTGCAAAGAAAGCAGCCATGCCAAAGATCAATAAGGCAATTGAAGACAATGATACTCCGACAATTGTTCGGATTCAGAATGATTTAGTAAAACTTGCAGAAGACGAACTCAAAGATGATCCATCCTATGAACTTTATAAATCTGGTGCAAGAGGTGCATTTGATAATGCATACCGGCAGGGTCAGATTATGAAGGGACCAGTTTGGAATGCATCGAAGGGTAAGTTTGATGTAATGGTCAACTCCCTATACGAGGGTGCGCGCAAACAAGATTTACAGACGATGGCAAATGCCATTGTTTCTGGTGTGTACCCTAAGAGTATAGGCACCGGGGAAACCGTACGGTTCAACTCCCTCTCTATATGGTAACATGTGGAGATTTCGGGTTAATTGCAGGTAAAGGGTCAAGAACCTCACTACCACAACGTAGTCCGAAAGGACAAGCGTGATGGAACGAAAGTAGAAAGAAGTGTGAGGATGAGATATGGTGAAATAAAAGCTATCACATATTGGTCAAGTGTTGTGATGGTCCTAAGTCTCGTTAACAAGCCCAAGTTCATGCAGCGAATCACCTAAGGACTTCTTAGAAGTTACGGTGAACGTTCATCGACTATTCCTTTACGAGGAAGTAAAGCCACAAGCGAATGGTGGAAGAAAAATCCGACACCTAGGATGATTATCCTAGGATGCAGAAATAGTCAGTGGGCTACTGTAATGGTAGCTGATGGTAATCCATCTTCTATGGAGTTGCGTCTATAGGAATAAGTGAAAATCAGAGTGTGGTTACTTGACCAAAAAGTTGTCGGCTACGTTCCAGAGTAACGTGATGGGCCCGAAGGGCAGTGACTGTGGAACGAAAGCACTGGCGGAAGTAACGTTGACTTCCTCAAATGCAAGTATGTACTACTATCATTATATCAAGGAAGGATCGAATTATGTTCGATTCGATCCAAAGACCGAATCAAAATATATCGGTAAGACAGTAAAGATGCGACTCCCAACCTGTTGTATTGGAAAGGAACTCTGCAATCGATGTGGGGGAGACCGATTCTACATGTTGGGGATCAAAAACATCGGTCTTACCAACGGACGTGTTTCCAACTCCTTGCTTCGTGCAAGAATGAAACAGGCCCACGATGCGACAGTTCGTATGTCCACACTGACAGCTGACGAATTGTTTGTTTAAAAGACTTAAGATGAGTATGGACATATCGACTGTACCATACTCATCTTTTGTTTATATATTATTCACTTGGTCAAGTGGAGAAGAGAGGGATCATTATGTTTAAATTTATCAAAAATAAGATCCGCGATTATCTTTACACAGATGATATGCGGGATCGGTACATCAAGCGATCCGTTGGGGATCAAGAAAAATCGAGAGTTGAGAAATTAATCTTCGACGTAGACGGATCCTCTTATAAGATTCAAATATGGACGGTCTATGGTTTAAGTGAACCGTCCCCATTTGACACCGTAATCGATTCGATGAAGAACGAATCCATTCAATCTGGATCAAGCATCTTAGTGAAGGACTCAAATAAAAATACATTAGTCCAGATTACCCCTTATCAAAATCATGCAGAGTGTCAGCCCAGTGAACGGGAATTGACTGATATTCATAACGATGTAATCATCTCCATTGAAAAGTTAAGAGATGGGTTGGAGATGAGTAAGTGGAAGTATTATGATACCACGGTAAAAGCATTTGTCAAGATGCTGATCCGAACTCCAGTCATGTGCATGATATCCTTTTTCTTAGGATCGGTCGTTTCCACGGCACTTGCACCGTGTAGTACTGTCGATCAATTAATCATTGTCATAGCCGCTGTAATTCTTGGATTTTCCGGGGCGGTTTTAGTAGGGACAAAGGATCTACGAAATATCGACGACGCGAAAAGAATGTACTTGGAGCATTAATGTTTTAAAGTTGGTTTGACATCATGGTAACGCGCAACAAAAGGAGGACATTAAAACATGGATCAATTATCACAGCAGACAAAATCTGTAGAAAACACAATCAATAAAATCGCAAGAACGGTTACCTTGACCGACGATGGATACCTGGTATTCAATCGTTCGGTGAAATTGGAAATCGTGAATTGGGATGAAGAAGCACAATCGCAAATTTTAGAACGAAAAGGATTCCGCATCACGGAGAAAGGAAAAACGGATGTCAACACCGAACCGGGACTATATTCCATCCATTCTCCCTTATATGGGACCGATTATTCCGACGAACATGGATTCGAGGATCGGTATTCCTGTAAATGTGGGAACCTGCAGGGAAAGCACTACATGGACTCTCACACGATCTGTCCATTGTGCAAATCCCCGGTTGAGTTCATCGATATCGACATGACTAAGACTGGTTGGATTATCCTCGATCGAGACTATATCATCCAGTCCATCATGGCGAAAAAGATTTGGAATTTTGTTGGACGAAATCGGTTCCTGCCGATGCTCGAGTATAAGGAACCGGATAAACGAGAGGTTACACCCGATAATCCCTTTGCAGGAATTGGGTTAATTGAGTTTAGACATCGATTTGGAGAAATTATGGATTACTTCTTTAAGAAGTTTCCGCAAAAGATTGATCAGTATATCCATATTATGGAAAACCGAGATAAGGTATTTACTCGGTCGATTCCAGTATACAATATGCACTTGCGGCAGTTTGTCGTAAGGGACAATGACATCAAGTATTCCGATGAGGATACCTTGTTCAGAAGAATCTTCTCAAATAGTGAGCTGTTAAACGACTCTTTCGAGTTACAGCGAAGACGGAAGGTTCGAATGGATCGAGAGAAACGCCGGGTAATGAAGGGAGAGGATCCCAGACCTGGTACCATGGAGTATCTACGTAGAGAGAATATTCTCTATAGCATTCAGTTAGATTTGGACAAACTGTGGGATCTGTCCTTTGAGTCCATCGATAAAAAGACAGGTATTATCCGTACCCAAATATCCGGTGGACGACAGAACTACACAGCAAGAAATGTAATCATATCCGGTCCGGATCTGCGTCAGGATCAGATTCGGATTGGGTATATTACGTTCCTGGAAGTATTTAAGCTGGAAATCATCAAGGTCTTAATCGACCAATATGATATCACCTATAACGAAGCCAGTGACATGTGGAGTGCAGCATCAACATCATTCAATGAGAACGTGTATGCAGCAATGTGTTATATCATCCAGAGAGATCCGGTGTACATCTGTATCTGTCGAAATCCTTCCATCAATGATGGTTCGATGATGGATATGCAGATTGTAGGAATTACTCCAGATATTACCGATCACTGTATGGAGATTCCACCACTGATTCTTAAGAAGCCGAACGCAGACTTCGATGGGGATATCATGAATGAATCCATGCATCCGATTCAGTCGGTTGCCAAGGAAGAGTTCAAGTTGATGAATCCGGCAGACAATATGATTATCTCCCATAATGATGGGTTATTGGATAAGGACGCAATCCCCTTTAAGGATATGGAGGTTACGCTTCTCGTGTATACGACCATGTAACATATCTTTGGGGTGAAACATAAATGAATGACAAACTAGAAGAAATCCAGAAGCTTTATGACCAGTTGAAAAACGCACGAAATAGTACGGCTCTGGATTTGATACAACTGGGAATTGCAACACCAGAAATCCGACAATTCTTTGATCGGTTGGATGAGATTTTATCTGGTGAATAAAAAGGAAGGAGTAGAAGAGCTGTCGACCAAACAGAACTTCTACTCCTTTTATAATGAAACTGGGGCACTGTACGGACATGACTATGTCTCAGACGGTATTTTGTGATAACACTATGAAACGCTCATAAGGACAGTATTTTTGTTGCAACAGGTTGATTTATATTAATAAGGAGGATCCGCCCACAGTAACCCCAGTTACTCTCGTATCATATTCCTTAGGATTGGGGTGAGACTCCCCACCCCAATTTTGGTAGGGTAAGGAATATGATATATGGAACTCCTATACAGGATCGAGGCAACTTGTGCCCTACAATATTGTTTCAGAATACACTTAACTTCCTATTAAAATATATATTATTTTTTGGTACAATACGAAAAGAAAGGGGACGTTCTTATGTCGGCAGATGAGATTTTACAAAAGAAACGGAAAGAACATCGGCGACGATTGATTCGATGGAGAGTTACCAGTTATCTATCAATCGTTGCTCTCTTGTGTGTCATTGGTTGGTCTATCTATTCAAATCGCCAACTAGAAGCCACACACAATGCGGAACTGGAGATGGTGAAGGATTATTACATTGCGTCTGGGAAAGAGTTTCAAGAAATCCGAACCTATGAGTATGAACTCATGTGGAGAAGGGCGGATATCACATCCAACCAGAATACCATCGAGCAGAATATCAATACTTCCTACAATCTGATCGTAGCAATGTCATCGGAAACAGAAGATGATGCAATGATTAAGATTATCGAGGAGAGAATCTCTCATGTGAGAGAAACCATGAATACGGCAGACTTGTTACAGGCGATTGCGATCTTGAAAGAAAATTTTCCGGACGAGTCTTACACCGAACTCGATCGGATCAGTGAGTTAAATACCGATTTGATTAATCGGACGGTGAAGTTGAAGGAAACCTACAATGATAAGGTAGCAGAATATAATCAATACTATACCGATCACAAAGATCAGTTAGATTCCATCGGGTTTGTCCCATTTGAGTTTGAACTCTATGAGATAGAATCTGTTGGATGATTGGTGTTGTCATAGTGTTAGAAGTTAATTAACCATCCTGAACGAATCAATGGCGTACCATGATAATTAAATTACCGGAATGAACCACTATGTTTCAATCGATTATAATTTTCGAATGAGTCAGGAGAGAAAAATCATTCATTGTTAACAAGCGGATCATCCCATTCAAATCATTCGTGAATGCGGAATGAATCAGACCCTCTAAATCATTCATAATATTCGAATGAATCATCACGTTTGAACTGTTTAAAATGGCAAAATGAATCAACCCACATGAAGTATTTTATAACAAGTAAATGTCCCACAGAATTTGAAACATTCATCTCTGGTAAATGAATCAGTCGGCGTAAATCAAATCAATCCTTAAAAATGGCATCAGCGTATGCGAATGACATTAAATAAATTCAATGAGTTTTTCAAATTGAATCTCTCATAAATTTTAAACGAATCTACGATGCAAAACCGTTTACCAAATTAGAATGAACCAATCTAATAAGAAATAAATCATATGTGGAGAGCGAATCTGATACCAAGAAGCAATCAGATATCAAGAGCGAGTTATCTTTCCCAATTAAATCACAAACCGTGAACGAAACATAAGGTAATAGAATCAATTGATAATGCTAATTGAATCAGTAGTAAGGAATAGATTTAGTTTTCTCGAATGAATCACCAAATATCAAAAACATTTAGAAGGGTAAAATGAGTGAGGACGAACAAAGGATACAATACTCAGGCGGTATTAACGAATCCAGCGCGTTGAAACAATCAAATGGTATGAATGGTCACTGTATACGAACCAAATCATTATTTGTAAATGAATCACAGAGAGAAAGCTGATTAATATTTTAGAGAGAATTATGTGGTTTGAATCAAGTTATTCATCTGAAATGAATCAATTTGTGAGAGACAATCATTGTTTTATAGAGACTTATTTGAAATAAATCATTCATGTGGTAAAAAGGTAAAGAGAGTGGGAAGTTCATGACTCCCCACTCTCCTTGTTTTCGTCTGCAGTGTCGTTTTTTGTCTCTTCCGATTCTGAATTATCAGACATCCTTAACTGACGTTTACTCCGAAAATAATTCGGGTCGGTTTTGATTCCGATATAACTTTGGATGACATAAATCATCCCTTCAATTTTTTCCAATTGTAATGCAATATCCTGCTGATTCATCTGCAATTGATCTAACTCACGATCAATCCGTCCCAAGCTACTACTAATGTGATCCAGTCGCAAATCAATCGACGATAGCTGTTTGTTTGACGAGATATTATGAGCACTAATCTGCTCTGCAATAGCAGTCTTCATCTGATTGATGCTATAAGGAATATCGTTTAACTTCGGAACGATGGTTGTGGTCGACTGCCTTGTTTGATCCAATAATGTATTCAGTACTCGAATCAAAAACGCTACGACAACTGCAGCAATAACGACCATGATACCGAGATTTCCAATCGTTTCGACCATGGATGAAACACCTGTATCTCCAATGATGAACGCCTTATGAACTTCCTGAGCGGTGTCAGTCACAGCCTCCACCGCCGCAGTTGTTTCGGTTGGAGGAAGTTCTAAGACTTGTGCGGCAAACACACTTAACATTGTAACATTTACCATCCGAATGTCCTCCTCTCAAAGATTCATGATTGGTCGAATACCGAACCAACCAATGCATGATGCAACTCCCCGTTCATTTCATTAATCAAATTCTCTGCAAGATCAATATTGATTCGAATATAGATCAGGCAAATGTCTAAAATTGAACAAACCTCATCATATGTCGTGGTATACATACGGTACCGATGAATCTCAATGATTACATTGATGATGATAGAAATGACGGAATAGGTACTTGGCTCGTACTGATCCATGAATAGTGGCGGGACGCCGGTCCCAATTGCTTCCACTCTGGTATCGGACACACTGTTTCTTAGACGCTCTCCGATTCGACTTGGGTGCTCACAATAGTCCACATAATCTCCGACAATGTCGTTGGCCGCAGCCTCGAGATGTCGATAAAGGATCTTCAAATAGGCCGTAGCCATTTTTTTCTTTAGTGGGTCTTTGATGGCAAGAGAATCAATCTTAACGGTATCTAAGGATTGAAATTCTTGGAAAATCGGATGGTTTGATAATCGCTTCAGCTCTTGTTCATCCATGGAACCGCTGGTCGATTGGTCATCTTTATTCTTGCGTCCAAAAAATGGAAACATTGGACCATCCACTCCCTTTCTTAAGCGTAAAAAGGTACTGGCTGAATAACTCAACCAGTACCAAATACTTTTATTCCGTATCGACGCGGAGTTTGTATACGAGTTCCATGAGAGGTTTCGCCTCATCGGAATTATAGATACGCATCTTTGGACTAAATCCAACCATGGACGCCAATTCATCTCTGGAATAACTACATAACGTATAGCTTTCCTCTTCTAACAGTGGGAATACTACCGTAACCGGATTGGTTCCAAGGTGAGTTTTCCAAGCTGACACATCCGAATCCTGAAGGTCTACATCATGGATGATAATCTCGCCTCCGCTACTGATCGTTATATAGTTGTGTTCCACTGACGCCTCAGAAATCGGAGTCGCTGTGTAATGATCCGAATAGATATCGGGCATGATATTACCCTGGCCAGATACTGGAATAACACCCGTTCCACTAAGGGCAAAGGCATTGTATGTCGAAAGCTTGGTCCAATTCTCAGAACCATCGAACGTCACACGGGCCATTCTCTTGTGAACCTTAAAGGTATCTTCCATGATTACACAGTCCCCACTATAACCATAGCGGTTCTTATTCAGATCGACCGGATTGTCATAGGGTTCGAAATACGGAACGAAGTTGTACATATAAACTCCAGCCGCGTTTGCCTCCCACTCGTTCAGACAGATTGGGTTCTCCGCCTCAGGCTTCTTAAGAAGCATGGGCCAAATGGTTCTCGGATTCAGTGTACCCGTTCCAGTATCCATGCGAACACCAACGGCTACGACGAAATCGGGATCCATCCACATGTCTTCTGTAATGACAACAGAAGACGCTGTCTTACTATTGGACGTTGCAACGACAGACTGATCATCCCCAGTCATGACATCGATGAAGACATACGGATTCATGTTAATCACACTGTCTCCAGAAGTTACCATGTACTCACCCGGTGTAAACAGAGTCAGAGACTCCTGATGAGTAAAGAGCTTCTGGGAAATGATGACTGTAGTATCATCCTGACGCTCACCGGAGATAGTGATTGAACCGTTGTCATTGTTTGTGATCGTTACACCATTTACAACTCTGGTCCCAATCCAGTCGGTACCGAGCTGGTTAACTAATTTCGTGGGTCTACCATAGAGTTTATCCTTGGTGTAAATGTGGTATACGTGATCTTCCGGTAATGAGAAATCAATTACCAAAACGTTGTTTGCATTCGGTGTCCATTCGGACCCAGTATTCTCACTGCGAAGGAGCTGCGGATAGATGTATCTCGTATCCACTTCCTCACCAGCAGGAACTCTAAATCCAATGGTCGCCTTAAAGTCATCGAACTGACGCATTGCATCGGTTACAGTAAACAGAGTGAAGATTGCACTGGAACCAACTGCATGGTTTGCTCCATCGTAATAGAGGTCAACGAAGATATACGGGTAAACATCCCGATTTTCATCACCAGATACGACGATGTAGGTACCAGCAGCAAACAGAGCCAGAGACTCTTCCGTAGACAGTTCCACAGATGCAACAGCACCCTGCTCTAAGTCGGCAAGGTCACCGGTAATCTGATAAGTCTTCTCATCCGTCGGTACAAACTGAACACCGTTATCGTTCACTTCACCAATCACAGTAAAGTCGAAGATGTTTCCGGACTGGATATAGACTGGAACTTCATAACCGCATGGCTTGTATTCTGTTACTTCTCCATCCGTTGTATCGGTTACCATCAGATGTAAACGATTGTCTGTATCTTCTCCAAATGTACCAGAGGAAATCGTTACTCGAACGACCACCGAGGTCATTGTTGTAGAATCAAATACTACAGAACCGGCCTCAGAAGAACCAGCACTGGTTGTAATCACCAGTCTTGCAGTTACACCAGTTGTCATTGGATGCTCGAAGCTAAGACTGTAGGTTCTACCGTTGGTCATATTGCTGACCATATTTGGAAGATTTACAATCGTCTCAGCCGCACAGGTTCCGGATACGGTAAGGTCCATATCCTCTTCACTGTACTGAATCATCAGTCCATTCTGAGATACTGCAGAGAATCCACTGAGATCCAGAATGTTGTAGGTCTTTGTACCAGCCCCAATGATTTCTCTCGTATGATCGGGATTGGGAGCAGGTTCCATTCCGGAGAATGTCTCAAACGGAACTTTGTAAGCTTCTGCTGTATCATATTTTGCAACCCGAAGACCAGAGATACGAACGACATTCGTTCCAATTCCGGCCGTATCGGATTCGTTGGTATAGATTCGTAAGTTCACACCCTTTAAATTGACAAAGTTCTCCAGATTGAAATCAATCATGGTATCATCAAGAGGGATGTTCACATATGCATATTCATTATCCAGCTCTCCATAGATAACTTCCAACCCACACAGAGTATCCCCAGAGTTGGAATTGGTTCTGGAGCAACTGTCAATTGCCAGTACATATTTCTCCACCGGGTCTACAATACCCAGAAGCGGAATGTCAATGTACTGATTTGCAATGGTACCGTCGCCGGTAACTGTAATTGTACCAGATTCCGGAATTACAGTATCAACTGTTACTCCATTCTCGGATACAAACCGAGTCATGTCAACGGCGTTGTTACCAGTTGTGATATCCTGTTTGGTCTCTCCATAGAGAGCATCCATCCGAAGATATCCATCTTCCAGCGCAAGCAACGTTGTATCCACAACTACGAGCTGTGTATACTCGAGCTGCCATGGGCTGGTTACAAGCAGAGTAAATTTAAAGAGATAGTCTTCCCCACCTTCCTGGTTGACCAGAATCTGTCCATTGATGGTACAGCCAACGGAGATATCTCCAAAGTTGATAGCCGGTTCCCCATCAAGGGTCGTGGTCATCTCGGGAGCCAATGCTGTTCCATCCGCATACGTAGCAGATACACGAACATCGGCCGCATTCTTAATAATATTAATATAATCTTCCATTCCCGTCAGATTCGCAACAGGGAATGCCCGCATGAGTCTCTGTAACGAAGGAACAATCAGAGATTCTCCAGTAGAGATTTCCCCAAGTTCCAATGTATTCAGATCTCTCGGATTGATGAAGATGTCAAATACATACTGCCTAGCAATCGCAGACGATACAGCTGTAATGGTAACAGAAATTGTATTTCCTGCAACCACTCCGTACTCATCCATTGTGGAATCCACGGTATCAATTGCCAGTAAACATCTGGTCCCACTAAACATCAGATCGGCCGGGTAAGTTACACCTTCACAGGTAGCAACCACTTCCAGCTGTAACGCCTGAGTCCGAAGGAAGTTTGCATCATTTTCTGACATGACCCCATATCGAACCAGATCAATTGCCATCAGCTTCGTTGCAACCTCATCACCATAAATATCATTCAGGTCCAGAGTGTCCTTATCGATAATCTCCATGTCAATATCCACAGAGATCTCAATATCGGAATTACGAACCCGTACAATCTCCAGATATTCTCCGAGATTGATTCCAGATGCGTTCAATGTAATCGTGGTAGCAGACGCATTGTAGAACCGCTCACCGACATACATGCCTGCATTGTTAAAGATTAACAGGGAATCCGTGGAAGGATCGTAGTCGGAATACGGGTTTGCAATGATCGTCTGGTTGTCTTTATTGGAATAAACAATCTGGGTCTCAAATGATGTCGAGGTGTGGTCTCCCACGTATCGAAATCCGATGATTTCCAGTCGATCTCCAGATACCAGTGTCACAATGCCACCGGTAAGCATGATGGTATTTCCAGTAATCGTATATTTTGCTGTCGGGATGTACTCACCAGAAGTGGTGAATAACATCATAAAGCTGAATGTACTCAGGTCGTGGTTAACATTAAATACTGTCTGTCCGTCCTGGGTGACCGGGATGTAGATGTTCTGCATCTGGGTAGCTTCTTCCTTATCGATCATACGGAAGTCTAACACATCCCCATTTCGAACGCCCTCATCGTGTGTGAAATACTGCATGTAGTCTCCATCCAGATACCACTTACAGTTACTAAGATAAGAACCGGCATCGTTAAATACCAGCAGGTCATCGGTCTGCACATCCCAATCGAGGAATGGGATTCCAACCCGAAGGGTATCATCCAGTACAACTCCCACCGTCTGAGAATTGTGACGAACAGTTCCGGGAAGATAATCCGGAAGCAGATAAGACCAAACGGTCACCTTAATGGTATCTCCGATGTTAAAGTAATAATCCTGCTCTGTCACGTTGAGTCTTCCCTTGCTCGGAACATATCGACCAGGATCAACCACGTTGTCCCCGTTGAATACCTTAATCTCCTGGAAAGCATCTACGAAATCTACCGGAGTTAAGTCCAGTAAGAACCGATCCTGTCCATCAGAGATCGTAGTTGTGTAATCCTGCTTTAACAGAACCACTTCGTTGGAGATAGAGTATACAAACTCAAAGGTCAGTATCTGGTCGCCAGCCCCATTAACTGGGAATGAATCAATAAAGCACCCACCTTCGTCCGTGTAACGAACCTCTAAATCTCCAGAAGGGGCAAAGATTCCGTTTACATAGAGGTCGTATTGTAACGCCGTGATTCTCGGGTCAACTGGGTATGGTACCTCTACTGGATCGTAAGTGGTCGTCTCAGTTGCATCATAGGGAACATACTCGGTCGGTCCCATCGCATTTTCCAACTGGAGGGTAAGATTCTGATTGGAGTAAGCTGTTGAATTCGGGAATCGTAAGAATAATCCTACGAGTTTCATTCCACTGGTAAACGCCAGTGTGGTTGCTTCCTCATAGTATTCCCCGTCCAAATCAATGTACCTGAAATAGCTCTCTACTCCAGGAATATTATTGCTGAACGATAACCAACCATAAGGAAGATTCGGAATGCCAATGTTATCAGAACCATTCGCGGAGCCGAAGACATAAACATCCACATTTCCAGAATCGGTCGTTGTGCCGGTTACGGCGAAGCTCCCATCCCCATTTGCGGTAATGGACGTAAGTCCACTTGTTCCGACCGGAATTGAGGTCGGAGGAGGAAGGATATTCTTCGTATTGGATACGACAGACTGTTTTGCTTCTGCGGTCACAGAAACTTCCAGTCGGTTCACCATTCTGGTAATCAAACTATCCGCATGGTTTACCCGAAGGATAACTGCATTGGTATCTAGTGCAGTAAGTCCAGCATCCAGCACCAGGGTTCCGTTCCGGTCAATACAACCCGCATCATCGGTTGCAACCGTCAGTTCCCACTGACTCATTGGGATGAACTTACCATTCACGTAGAGTTCACAGTAATCTCCGTCGGATTCATTGTATTCTCCGAGTACAATATCCTCGACTCTGGTTTCTCCAGAACCCAGATTGTAGTACAGAGATTTTACATTGTACATTACGCTAGAAATCTTTGAACGAATACCTGTCAGACGTTCCAGCTCTTCCATCTGACGCTCGATGACATCCATCAGGTTATACTCGGTGAAGTTTGGTTCCGATACATTCGGATAGGTTCCACCGTTTACCACCTGCCAGATGTGAATATCCCCATTCTCATCCGTCGTATAAACCAAATCTCCAGGAGAATAGTTCTTACTCGGGTCAAATGCTTCTGGGGGTTTTCCGTTAAACAGGACTTCCAAGAAAATGTCATAACTGGTGACAGCTCTTGTTGATAAGTCCCGAATCGGTAATATTCTCATTTTCTAATCCACCTCCTTTTATCGATATGCAACAAACATCGAGTGGATAAAGCAGGTGTATCCACTAGCATCAACTGAAGGGATTCGAACTCCCTTCAAGGTAAATTTTGATTCATTAATCGGAATGGTATAGTAACGATAGTCGGATGCCTTCTGACTTACCGTTCTCGTCGCTGCTTCATTCCCAATTACATACTCCAGAGTGATCACTGGGTCTTCGTCAATCATACGAAGCATACTGGATCCTTCTACCGGTTCCAGTACACTAATGTCAAACGATACTGCAATCTTGTCAATAATTGCATCATCCTCTTTTTCAAACACCACATCGCCATCCAGACCATTCCCATCATACACCAGGACATGGTCATCATCATCCGGGATTAAGGAATAGATTTTTGCCGCACGCAGTCCCAGATAGGATAATGCGTTGGAGAAGATTTCGCAGTGGTAATTGATACGGGCAATCTCACTTACGTTGATGACTGTACCATCGTCCCGCTTAATTGCCGGCTCCCCCGTATTGGGATCGCACAGGTATTCTCCAACCAATGCGTGCTCATGATTTGTGGTATAAAGAGGGGTCACTGCCCATCGCTGAGTAGAATCAGCTCCCGTCCCCTCAAAGGAATCAGTTCCAACGGGGGCAACGGTGTTTGGTAATGTCTGTCCCTCGGTAATCGCTTCATCTCCCTGCAGATGATACCCCTGTTCCAACAGTTCATCATCGACTGGTTTGTACGTATTATCGGGCATGAACATTCACCCCTTTCTATGTCAAATTTTCATTTGCATTGATATATAGTACTAATCTTGCTTCCGGTTCTAAGTTACCATTGATGTCAAAGACACCACCAGCATAATAGTCCGGATATTCTTCTTGAATTCTGGCTAACAGTTCTGCTGATGCTTCCGTATCATTTGGATTGAAGAAAGTATAACGAAGATACTCTTCGAAGATGATGATTGCAATAATTGCTTCATCAGAGTACATTCCTCCCTCCAGATAATCTCGATCTGTATCAATGATGATGCTGTAAAATGCATCGAGTTCTGCTTTCGCATCTGCACTGATTGCCATTAACTTATCCATGATATTTGTACTATGACCGGGTTGCTTATAGGCAAACGAGGTCAGATACAGCACGTCGTCATCATGGTTTCGCTCCATAATGAGTAAGTTTCTTCTGGTATTTACATCGTGGATATACATCTTCGTCGGAGATACGAAATCTACCATATTCCGATTCAGACGAATTCCATTCAGATAAATATCATACCATTTAAAATTCAATGGGAGAGGAATCTCCCCATCTAAATCAACGTATCCCCGTTCATCAATCATCTCTTTATAGATGACCGTTCGATAATTACCAGGAACACGGTCGAGTGTCAATACATCTCCAGCTTGAAGTTCCGTGGAGGTACGAGCAGAGATGTTTCCACCATAACGATTGGTCCCTCGTAAGTAGAACTGTCCCTCTGTACACATTCTTCCATTCATGAACATCCGGAAGCTGGAATCGGTATAGTTACCATAGTTGGGTACTTCCAACTTAATATACTGGAGCTGTGCTCCGATTAATGTCGGGTTATCACCATTCGGGTCGAATGGATCAGAGGATGTCATGAAGTCCTGTTGATATAACCCGTAGGTGATTGGGTGACCGTAGAGCATGATATCTAAGATATGGATATGGACTTCCTCTCCAGCAACGCAATACGCTGCCCCATGAGGAATAACAACCCAGTCTCCAATATACTCGGAGTAATGCCGCAACTCGTACTGCTCTTCGGTTAAGAATAACTGATTCTCCTGATCGACCACGATAATATCTCTGGCCTGGCACATGGAATGCTCCGGTGGGGTATAGGAGATATATTCTTCCTCATTTCCTACCCGACCATCCAGATGAATATCGTTAACCAATCGATATCGCTCCATCTCAATCAGAGAATTCTCTTGAATCAAATCCGTCGGGATATAAATGTAGTAGAAACTGTACCCGCCTAACAGATGATAGTTTGCTTCATTGACGAAGATACCATCAATCCAGATTCGGAATGCATAAGTCTTTGACATGTCGAATTCCTTCTTCATGGCAAATACATAGCATGGTTTACTAAACGTCATGGTAACATCCAGGTCGCTTCCCTCCATCGAAGTATCTTCCCGATAACGCTCTTCTAAATTGAACTGCGTCATATCCAGATAATACTTCTCACAGGGAGTTCCAAGGAATCTCCAATACGTTTCCAGAATCTGTGGGTTGTTGGTGATAAAGTCACGAAGCTTCGCAATCTTATAATTGATAATATGCGGAACCCAAATGGAATCCTCATAGTCATGCTCATCATACCAAAATGTCTCTGGCTCATAATCTCGAAGCTGTTCCTCGATGGTTTCCGCTTCCAGTCTGGAGAAGATGTCAATGTACCGCATATAGAACGCAATATCATTCTTATACTTCTCTGCCTCCGTGGTTAACCGGTTATCGTAGAACAGGTCGACACAATAATCGACAACCTCTTCATTTTCCTCATCTTCCTCTTTGATGAGCTGATACATATTCGGATAATACTTCGTAATCGTATAGCCGCTTACGAGTTCCATGGTATTGGTTCCGGTATAGGAGAATATCACCATGTTTTCCGTTGGTACTGGGAATTGGTAATCTTGTACCTGGAAGTAATGATTTCCAGAAAATCTTGACTGTCCAATCTCTAACCCATGACGGAAACAGAAGCTCCAGATATTGATCGTTGTGGTTTCCGTATTGAAGATGCTCGCAACGGTCACTTGGCCATTCTCAGTCTCAGTGAAGAAATCCTCCGTCTTTACACATATGGCTGGATCCGGATCAACGTTAACGAATGTCCAGATTCCATCGTAATCCCCAACTCGGTCAAGAACCGGGAACCGGGTCTTATCGAAGGTATAACCGGAACCTCGCAGCGTTGCCAGATTCGTTGTTGTCTTTACAACATCAAAGTTTGGTACGAATAAAACCGTTACCATTGGATTCTCAGCTTCCCATAGATCATAGTTGTCTTCTGAGATTCCATCGGTGTGAGAACGGTTTGCGACATCGATACTGATTCTCGTTGTGTCAACCATCGGGTAAAGTTCACAGGTTGTGATAAGCTTCCCATCGATAAATACTAAGAAGTTGTGATCAAAGAGCCTCGAATGTGTGGCAATGGTTTCCATGGTAAGGATTTTTTCGTACACATCCGATCTTCGATAGGCTTCTTCCCGACCAACGTTAATCATGGAGTATTTGAAGTAATGGACGTACTGTTTTGGATATCGTTCCGTCGCGGATTGTCCGGGAAATCTTGTTTCCTCAATGAACTCATTGAACGGGACATCAAAACGTACAAGTCCGACTTTACACTTCTGCACATTGTAAAGATTCCCATAACTTTCGATGGCAATCTGACGCATAGCCTTATTGAGACGCTCAATATCGAATGTACTATTCGACTCTAACGTCGGGTCATTCAGAATGATATCGCCGGTCATTGGAACCAATTTATCTAAGTCCATTCCTACACCTCCTTTTCCTAATGTTACTCTGGTGTTTCAAAAGGCCCATTTCCACGACATAAATGACGAGAGTGACGCACTTTTCGCACATCACTCTCAATTTTATTTCTCTTTATGAAACTCCTGAACCTGTGGTAACAGACTCTGAATTGCCAGGTTGTTGATTAAAATAAACAACCGATAAGTCACCTTAGGCTTACAGTTATAGGTATAGATCTTAAACTCCTCAAGGTCCACTTTGTATCCATTATAACCAACCGGGAGTTCCTTTGTATCCTTAAAGCATCGGAATCGGATATATGGGGATAATGGGATTCCGTGCTCCTTATTATGCTTAACCAACTGAACGATGGTATTTTGAACCGCTTTAGGAATTACCTGACTAAAGTCAGTCTCATCGACAAACTCTGGTCCAATCCCATTGGACGTTACCATATACGTTGGAGACTGTAGGATTTTCCACCCTTCTTCCAGATGAAGATTATACTGGAGTGGGATGGAAAGGAGAGGTACGATTCGCCCCCCAACAATCTTCTTATTTCCGGCCTCCAGTTCGGAATCCGTTGGGTTTGCAATGAAGTTGGGATTATTATCCTTAAGGAATACGTACCAACTTCCGGGTGCATTAAACTCAAATGACATAGAAAGCCCAATCGTATACGTATCGGTAATCATTCCAATATTCTCTCCATCGTCTGCAGAGATATCCGATAGTACCACTTCCACGTTGGTCCCATAAAGCATAAAATACTCATTTGTTCCAGAAGCATTCTTAAGCTTGTAGGTGAAGGGAACTTTCCCATAGGTATTCAGATACTTTGTAATCTCTGCCGTATCCTCTTCGGGAGTTCCCAAGTGCTTCTGGATTGGTTTAATGATCCCCTTTGGAATGCAAGCTTCCAAATCGGTCCGTAACATGAACGGAGCCAAGGGAACCATTTTATTCTTTAAGGAATACATGATATTGAGCTGCTCATTGTAGGTCTGTACCACAATGGCAACGTCATAGTATATTTTAAAACGATTCCAGCCAAATCGGAGCATCACGCCATACTGCTCATCGACGATGACTGGAATCGTATTCGCAAATTCAACTCCGAGCTTACTGTTTGTGACTCGATTCATCAAGGCACTTCCATAATAACCAACGGAGGAATCATCGATCTCAATTCGAGGCTTTAATATCAACATTGGTTTCTCATTCTTCCAGAATTCTCGTCTGGAACGAAACACGTTTAACTGTTGATATGCGATCTTTGTACTAATATGCTCAGTCCGGAAGAAGTCGTCTGGAAAGAAATCTTTGATGTAGTTCATTGCCAAACAAGCAACGTTTCCGAACGTGTGAGTCACAGAAGTATCTGACGTAACGATCGACATAGATAGGCCCTCCTTTCTTTAAATGGGTGTTTTGTTTATATATTATCATAGAGTATCTATAGATACATCCCAAAAAGGTAAATTGTGACAATTCTTGTCACAAATCTTTGACAAAAGAAAAAGGAGGAATGCGACGTTGACAAAGGAAAAGTACCGAGTGTATGATCTACTAAGAATTAGACGAATGGTGGAAAAACAGATGGCTGATGCATCTGATACAGTAAATATTCCACTAATCATCAAGACAACCCAAATTTTATCTGGGAAACTTCCAGATGATGCAATTACTGGAGAGACTGATACGATCATTGATATCTGTGACAGTATTATTTTGGGAGCAATTGACCGACTGTCTTCTATTATCGTGTCTGTAAATCAAAAGTCTTCCCACGTACAGATGGAAAAACATCAGGTGAAGTGGTTTGATGAAAAGTTGGGAAGAGTTGAATCGGTGTTGCAGAAGATATATGAGATTTCCATACAGACACAAAATGCCCATTATATTGAGCGGGTCTACTACAGCTTAAGATCATATCAATCTGCTACGGGTCTGATCATTCACTTAACGAATGTGCTCAAATAATATACACAAGGAGGAAGAAAAATGAATATGCGATTTGGGCCAGAAGAGGCAATCTATTCCACGCTCGATTACGCGTACATGCTCAGGGCTCTTCAGTATGGTGAAATTTCGACCCTGAAAAGCGAACCGGCTAATCACATCATGGCAATTCGGAATGGGAAGGTTTCCGATAATATTATTAGGAGCTACCCTTATGAAACCATTGAACTCTCCAAGGTGGCAATCACGTACTTAATTGGAGATGTGATCAAATGCTATTCCGTCCTGGTTGATGACAAATTCCAGGTTACCCACAGCATGGTCGTCAAGATGCTACTCACCTATGGGGAAGTGACTGTGTTATGCGAAAATATTGATAAAGTGATTGACCGAGTTGGTGATTTCGCATCCGAAATGCAGGATGAGGAATTATTGATTCAGACGGCCACTGCGGCAGGTTTAGCATCAAAATGCTACCAGGTGTTACGAATTGCTTACCGATTATTATCCATCTATCAGGTGGTAAATCATATGCTTGTTGACGATGCGGGGGAACAAGAAGATGAAGGACTCAATCCAAAAGATACTTTATAATAAGGCTTCAACAACTAAATTTTGTGAAGACACGGATGGTGAGCATCAAAGCCCACTGCGAATGGTGGCGATGCTCGAATTTGTAAACCATAAAATTTTGGCAGTATTGACTGCCGAGAAAGATCCAAACCACATCTTATATCTCCATGAGATAGAGATGGATTATGAAAATAGTACATTTATCGTTGGAAATTTTGTAGAAGGAGTTCACGATGAACGAACTCAATTATTACGACTGGATTTCCATGCGTTTGAAAGTACTGATCCGAAAATCATTGAAATTCTTGCACATCATAAATATCGGACAACCGTATCCCCACTTCACGGAATCATTAGCACCATGAAAGATGCGATGATGATCGAACTCGGTGAGCCGAAGTTCCGATTCCTGGCAAAGAATTTCCTGTTATAACAAAGCAAATGAGGTAAGACATTCCCATCGGGTTTGTCTTACCTCTAATATTTTTTGTTAGAAATTGCGATATGCAGACTTCGGGTCAACGGTTGGTTTTACATCTCCACCAATACGAATCCGATCTTTAACTCTGGAGATGAAGTTCTCCAGTGCAGTAACCGACAGCATCACAATCTCCCCGTTGTCGTTGAAGTACCGAATATCGGAGATTAGCTCTGCAACCTCGTCGGCAACTTCCTCGAAGTGAATCTGGTTATATCTCTTCTGGATGATTCCACCCAGTTTTGCCATTACAGAACGGATGTACATATCCCGGTCACAGTTCCCACCAATATCTGCATATGCTCTGGTGAGTTTCTGATAACTGGTCATGAAAGTATTCGACCACGCCTCTTTTGACAACGCCGCATCATCCTTGCTGCAGCTATCGAGATATCTCTGATACTCCATATTACGCTCTTCGTCTTCCATCTCCCGATAATATTCGTAGAGATTTCCGAATACCAGAGTCTCTACCCCATCGGCCTCAACCGGGGTAACAGTGATCGGAATACCAGAACCGGCACCATTCAGGCCAAGCATCCAGTCGTTCAGGATTTTCTTGTCCTCTTCTTCAAAACCACACAGGCTGCTTAAGTCGGAGCCATTTGCGATAAACTTGGAAGTTCCATCTGCATAGATAAAACACATGATGTAGTTCTTCGCCAGCGTTCCATCGGGATTGTAAATCAGAGTCCGATGGCCGTCCTCACCCGGCTCATCTCCGGTCACTTCTGTAATCTTACAAAATGTCAGTCGACCGCCAAACATGGGAAGAGCGGAGATTTCGCCCTTTTCCCGAATCCAATCAATTGATTTAATGGATATCATAGATAAATCCTCCTTATGATTTTTACACCTGTGTAGCATCAGTTTTCACTCGGTATATTTTACCGGTGACCAGAGTGAGTAGATATTTTGGAAATTCCACTCTGGAAAAATGCCACTGTTCCAGTTTTGTCCCATCCATTGATCGGAATAACTGAGCATCAATTGAATCGTTTACACCAACCCCGACGATATAGACATCCTTCCATTCTGCAACACGAATTAGCAAATTGATAAACGATCTGCAATCCGAGTAATCAAATTCGGACATGATACAATGATGGACGTATAATGCCTGAATGACATTATCAAAGTATAAATTGAATTTAATCGTATGAAGGGGGGTGGTTATCATTAGATTGACCCATTGTGTGGAAGTATCTTCTCCAGAAGCAACCTGGCTCATTGTAACCAGACAATCCCCCAGATAGTGATCTGTAAATTGCCTCATATTGTATTCCGATTGAGCTAACTCTTCTGGGTCTCCCTCCTCCTCGTCTGGTTCCTCTTCGGGAGTGATTACGATAACTGGCTTTTCTTCTTCAACCTCAGGTTCTGGTTCTTCTTCTGGCTCTTCCTTTGCGAGCTTATCATCATTGACAGCCACCAGGTACAGCCCATATTTACTGAGGTCATTCTTGCAATACGTCTGGTATTCCCCGTATAAAGAGGAGTTCATTATGGATAATGAATCATTCTCTACTAACGGAAGGTCCAGTTTAATTGCAGTCTGTGTAATAGGGGAAACATCCCCACTTGCATCAATTACCACAGTAAATTCTGTCTGATTTTGTAAAAACTGGATAAGCCTCCCATAAAGCTTATCCAAATTGGTCATTGTGAGCGGAGTAACCCCATTGATCACAAGGTAATTATCCGCTAATAAGATACGAAGTCGAACGGAATCATTAAGGACGAAATAGTAGTAAATGTCCCCAATCAATCCCGATGGCTTATGAAAAAATGAAATGGTGAAAGCTGTTTTAAATAGATTGAACAACCTTCCCTTTCTTGATCCTCTTGAGCGTCCCATATAAATATCTCCTTATCTTCCCAACCGTTTGATTTCTGTAATTGTATTACGAACCAGGTTGTATACCTGGTCAGTCATGCCGCACTTATCCCGGATCATTGGGAGAATCTCAAAGATGTCAATCTGCTCCTGCTCAGACCAGCTCATAATGTCTGCTGTAAACTGCATGAGCTGAATCAGGTCCATATCATTGATTCCATTCTCAAAATGTTCCGGATGATGATCGTTATACCGGAAATGATGGCCGATCGCTTCGGCCATCTGTGTGAAGACCTCATCCTTTCTTGGGTCTCCAATCTTATACCGCCGATACTCAGGGAAGAACCGATGGTATACCTCAATCTCGGGACTACCGAGTGCGGAGTTATCATGGGTTCTCCCTCTTGAGATCAACTCTCTTGCAACTGTACTGAGTTTGTCCTGTACCAGTGCTCTGCGGATACGCATCATATCCGTAAAGCGCACCGCTGCTCCAATCTTTCCCATTAGGTATCCTCCTCAATTTTACATTCTCTTCGATTGTCGTCCATATCATCTCGGTAAAGCATGAGGATCTCACTGACGGCATCGATAATTAAGGTGCTGTACATCTTAATTTTTCTTTTTGTGAACTCAGTACAGGAAGTCATGTTATTAAGGAACAAGATATCTGCCCAAAGTTCCGGTGTTCCATACATTTCCCGGCACAATAACTTTGGTTGACAGCGGTACCGTTCATATTCTCTGTCTGTGAACTCATGCTCAATGATGTATTGTCTGAGAGCACCATGATACTTATGAAGCATCCCTCGCATGGGAACAACCGTGGTATCATTTAACTTATATTTAAGCATTGCATTCTCGTGAGAGAAGGATAACTTCTGACCAGCTCGAATGTACTCATCAATATTACCCTTCTGCTCTGGTTCAAAACTACTAATTGTATTACTCATAAGAAATCACCCCCTTAGGTCTTACTCGTAATGTACATATTCAAAATATCTCCGTGTAATACGGAAGCAATAAACTGACTGTGCTTTTCAACGATATAGGCACCATCTTTTAACACTGCCTTTTTACGGAAGTTTGGTCTTTCATTCCCGAATGGTTTGAGTGTAACAAAGTTTTGACCATTGATAACGGTCGGCGTTTGCATAACTGAGCAATCGGATGCATTGACAAATACACCCCGATTAATATAGAGTTTGATGCTGGTATTTGCTTCTTCTCCCATCTGGATTTGGGGCATTAACTTTGGAATATATGCCTTAATCTCCGTTGGGGTTTCTGGTATATCTTCCACGTTATTGAAATATTCCTCTGTGGATATCTTCAATCGATCGATTGCGGATGAATATAGCATGAAATCACCTCCATTTAAAGGCGTGTTTTTTGACGGTGTTTGTATTACACTGTTAGACTTAAGTGGACATTTGCTTAACGCAAAGAAAGGGATCATAGAAATGATTATATTAAACGACGAGCAGGAAGCGGCAAAAGAGAAATTTTCATACTGGTACAAGAATCCGGCGAGTCGGACTCGCCCATGGTTTGAGGTATCAGGACCAGCAGGATCTGGTAAAACAACGTTTGTATTAGAATGTATCCGTTATCTGGATATTTCCTTAGATGACGTATTATTCGCAGCATATACTGGAAAAGCTGCCCTTGCACTACGCATTAGTGGTGTACCAGGAAGAACAATCCATTCCATCATATACAACCCAATTATTGTAAACGTTCGAGATGAACTTGGTCAAGTGGTTTATTCCGAGGGAATTCCCAAGACAAAAATTGTCTTTGAGAAACGAAAACAGCTGGAACCAAATATCCGTCTCATTGTTATCGATGAGGGTGGTATGGTTGAGACTGGAATGGCAAAAGATTTGCTATCATACGGAGTACCGATATTGGTACTGGGTGACTTGCATCAATTACCACCCGTATTTGGTTCTGGGATATTCTTACAGAAACCAGATGCAGTCTTTACAAAGATTATGCGTCAAGTGGAAGGAAGTCCAATCATTTATTTATCTCAGCTTGCTATGTATCATGCTGAAATCTACTATGGAAACTATGGACAGAATGGAGAAGTTCGGGTGATTCATAAAGATGAATTCTTAAACGACCACCATGTTGCCACGCAATGGCTATCCTGGGCTGATATGGCAATCTGTGCAACGAATCAGATGCGGGATATGCTAAATAAATATGTCCGTGAACGAATACAGGGAATCACATCCAATACGGCAACAATTGGGGATAAGTTAATCTGTCGGCAGAACCACTGGGACATCCTACTCGGTGGTGAGTTTGATGACATTGCTCTGGTAAATGGTTTAGTTGGATATTGTACTGGGGTTAATAAAAACCCAAAGAGTAGATCCAGCTATATGGAAATTGATTTCCAACCAGAGTTTTCTCACACGAGAGAATTTAGAGGATTGCCCATTGACCACAAGTATTTATTCTCACCCTATAATGTCCGAAAGACATCTGGCGGAATGAAGACAGAGAATATCTTATTTGAGTTCGGTAGTGTGATTACTTGTCATCTGGCACAAGGTTCGCAAGCCGATAAAGTATTGGTCTTTGTAGAGAATTGGGGAGATTCTGATTTCTTTTGGAAGTGGTTATATACGGCTATCACTCGAGCAAAAAAGGAATTGGTGCTGATTATGTAAATAAGAAGGATAGAAATCGAATGTGATTTCTATCCTTCCTTTTAGTTAGACTAAGAAGTCCCCATAACGAAGTGATGGGTCATGAGACATTTTGCAGAGAATGTAAATGGTCTCTGCAAACCGTAACGTGTCTGATAATAATACAAATTGAATTGCGTTGTCGACCATATCCAGCTGATTGCTAAATTTTTCATAGGACGCAGCCATGATGTCATCGACGCTGATTAGATATTTCCCATTACTTAAGTTATATTTATTTGAAACTTCAATGATGGAATCAAATGTACCAGGTTTCGCATACTCGATTGCCCTTGCAAAATCATCGCACGATACGTATGCATTGATGTGATCGCCGGTCGATTCCACTTCTCCATAGTAATGGATGTCGTAGAGGATATTGATATCCATCATACCGATCTTTTTCTTTTCTTTTCCGGGCCATTTCCCCTGTAACCGATTATCGTCTTTGACGAATAGAATGACATTGTCATGGGAAAAATCACTTTTAAATAATTCCTCCATAAACATCCGAAATTTTGGAACATCGTAAGAGCCGATGAGATCTACATCGGATATGAGGTCGTGGATATCATAGTAGTCGATTGGATCATCCGTGGTCGGATCCACTGCCTCAATGGATGCAGGAACTCTCGCAGCCTTAATTGCATTCTCATCATATATTTTCTTTGTACCAAGTCGTTCAGCAATGGATTGAAATTCGTTTGCCGTAAGAGAATAAATGGGTAATGTGTAATCATCTTCAAATCGTTTGTACATAAATTTGTACCTCCTGTGTGATAAGTAAAGATGAATGAGTATGTGAAATAGTTCCACACACTCATTCGTAATCATGACCCCAGTGGCTTTAAGTCAAAGGCATCATCTGTCTTTGAACCCTTTGTCCGATTCGGGAAGTTGTATCGATCGTGACGATTCTTCTGACCAAGTAACAGATCTGTATCAATTTGCTCCATATCGGATGACAATCCAACAATCCCTGCTGGTTTATCGTCAAAGATGTCATCGACCAATTTGATTTCATTGTCAACATCAAATGGTTGACAGAAATAACTAAGTTTGGATTGGGGACGATATCGTTCCTTACTTCGGTTGAAGGATAGAAACAATCGCCCATCGGATACACGACGCTCCAAATATAGAAAGAGCTGCATATCCGCATTCTGTAATACCTCAATAGCAGATCCGGTATATTCTGCATCGAGCATCTTACCGATATCTGACTTTCCTTCTCGTTTGGCTGCATTTGCAACTGCCAGACCGGCACGGTTTCCCTGATGTGCCGTTGCAACCGGGATAAAATAATCCACGGCAATATTCTTTAACTCATTGGTTACATTTTTTAATTCTTCCTTTTCATTCTGCGCTCTCTGATCTGAATGGATCCTTCCAATGTAGTCGACAATCAGCAGACAGATTTCAATTCCCTGAGATTTATAACTGTCAATATACGCACGAAGGTCTCTGGTACTAATGGACATATTCGGTCGATACAGCATAATACAGTCCATATCCTTATTCGCTAACACACCAGATGCCCTCATAGAATCATAAATTTCATCGACAGTGTGATTTTCAATATCATCTGCGGTACAGAGCATATTATAAGCTCTTGCAAAACTTTCTTCATTGGTATTCTCAAGGGTTACATATAACGCTGCTGGTTTACAACTCGGGTCCTTTGGTCTATAACTCTTAGAATTGTATTTGACACAATCCAGTGCCAATTTTAATAACATTGCAGACTTAAATCCTCCAGGAAGTCCGAGCAATACATAAAGTTTCTCTGGACGGAGTCCTGGAGATAACATTTCATTGAACATTTGCATTCCGGTGATGATAATGGAGGATGTGGATCCGAGTTTTGATAACACATCCCGGATCTTATCCTTGATTCGTTCATCACCGAATCGAATCTCATTTCTTGACGTTTTGGTGGAGATGTCCCTGGACGTGGAGACAAAGTCATCGATCCATTTCATGACCATGCAGTTTGCCTGCGCATATGTCTGATAATCCCCTTCTTCAATTTTAGCAACGATGTCTTTTAACTCAGTAATTTTATCTTGAACGACTCCAAACTGCAATCGGTCTTCAACCATGCTGTTTAGATATTCAATCTCTCGATTATTTAACTGCTTATACTTCTGCAAATTATTGATAATCTCATCCGTAATTGGATCCGGTGTGTCTGGTCGACAATAATCAATGATGATGTCCTCGTCTTCCAGCTGCTCATCCAATTTTGCCTTCAACGCCCTTTTTAAGAAACGAACTCGCTTAATGATGACTCCTTTGGTTTGGTATGGTGTAAAATTTGAGCAATCTAGGAGTCTTTGCAAGTTTCGCAAGTTGGCGATGGTGATATTATAATTGGTCTTAAAGGTAAGACCAATTAATTTATTTAACGTACTCGCGTTCCAACGAACGGTGATTTCATCCATGTTAGTAACTGTCCTTTCAAGAGATTCACCCCATGTCCAATTTGGGGTTGTCTACTGATTTTGTTCCCAGTGAAATGAATTTCCAACTGGAAACAAAATTCCACAGAAGCCGAGAAAATCGACCTCTGTGGAAATAAAATCACTCTTTCGACTGGGCTTCCGTTACCATGTCAGAAAACATCACATCACGAACGCTGTGCACATATTTGGGTGGTACCACCGTTGAACGCATGGGGAAGGACATCAGAATAGGACTAAGCATATTAACGATAAAGCTAAACCGCTCACTAATTGCATGAACCACTCCTTCAATCTTGGAGTAGATGACAACAATAAACCCTTCTGGTGGTTCCTTACTCAAATGCGGTACTCCGAACTGTCGGTCATAGTAGAAGTATAACGGGAATGGATTCTCATCCTGTAAGTAATCTTCTGGTATCTGCATCTTCGTCGGATCTCCGAATGCCAGATAGGAGAAGTACTCATCCATATCTTTTAACTGACCCATATTATCAAGCTCCAATGCAGTTGACTGATAACCCATGGTGATTCCTCGGACCGTTGCCAGAAGACCATTGATTGCCTCCGGTGGAAGATTCCGATACGGATCATCGATGGCCATGATGTAGTTCATCGCATCGGACAAAACGTGGTTGACATAGAAATCCGTCTTACCCTGCGCGTCTATGAATATAGACATCCCCTTAATCATGGCAACCACTGGGTCCGTTAAAATACAAACTGGATATGCAATCTTATCGTTTAATGAGTTGATTAATAAGTCTGCATTAAATCCAGCATTCGGATCATCCGGTTTGTTAACTCCAAACTGTAACCGATAAGGGGAATTCATGATCTTGATGGATTCACTCAGTGTGGAAGGATTGAACTCATTAATCACAAGAGGTTTTGATCCACTCTCATAGAAGAACTCCACCTGATGCACCAATTCATCCGGAACCCCCATAATCTTCATCATTTCCGGATCTTTGGAATAGAGATTATCATCCCAGGTTTCTCGAACGTGGAAGTAAGCAGGAAATCCTTCGAATCCATAATTGTCCTTGAGATGATAGTACACACATCTCTCCCGTAAGATCACCTCTTCGGTTCTCTGGACGGTAGTCAGCCGATCACGGCTTAAATCCATATATCTGGGATTGCGACTTCCAACCATCGCAATGAGCTGTGCATCGGAAGTCTTATTTAAGTTGAAGAAGTTGTACGTCGTATCCCTTAAGATATCAAAGAGTAAGTACAATTCCGTTGGACTGTAAACGCGAACCACTCCACCTCCGCGAAGAAATTCACCAAACACTCCAATCATCGTATTTTGAAATCCTAACATGTCTCTTTTTCCTCCGTTGGTTTAATTTTGTCATACCCGATCACATCCCGTATGGTTGTAATCGGAATTTCCATCTGACTATTCTTTCGGATGAAATCCTGAATACGAACGTCTTCTGGAGTTTGTATATAGTTGGAAACCCGAAGATTTCTCTCCTCGGGAGTTTCCAATGTATCTTCTTTGGAATCCTCTGTGTCATCAATCAGTTTTAGCATTACGACGACGTTTGGATATTGGTTTAATTTATCAAGGAATAAATCCTTGATGGTTTGGAACCCACTGATTCCCTTTCGGATATTTAAAATCACACGAATCCGGTCATAAGCATCAATGCTTCTGGTTACTGGAGCAATCATTCGATGGACATCGTCAGGAGTTATCTCATCGTTGATAGAAATTGGAATCGTGGTAAACTTCATCGCTTCTTCATTCACGATAAATTCTTCTGCCACCAGTTTGGTATCTTTGTCATACGTAATATGATAGAATCCACAATCCCAAGTCTTATCAATCTCCCATCTCGTTGGTGGACCAACGTATTTGAATCGCCCATCTGCCCCATAACTTTTATGCTCATGAATGTGACCAAAGTAAATATAGTTTGCAATCTCACACAGTCTCTCTACGGAGAAGACTGGTGCCAAGGTATTATTTCGGTAACGTCGCACGGACTCTTCGTTGGATTTTGCATACCAAATGACATCCGTCATCCCATGACCAAATATTAAGTCATAATGAGCGTTAAAATAATCCCGGTAATATTCGTCAGGGTCACTGATGTACTCTTCTGGGATCAGAAGCATATCAACCCCGTTTAAACTATACTTTGATACTGTTTGGAAGAATGAGATATTCTTAATAGAAGCAATCTCATTGAAGATAATTTGTAAGGTGGAGGACTGGAGTGCATCGTGACTCCTTGTCCCCTCAATCACAATCACCTGGTCGACATAGGAAGCAAGTCGTTTATAGAAACGAATCACCGACTGCGTAACCAGAGATGATAAGTATTCACTCACATCGAATGTATCGCCAGCAATGACCGCAAAGTTCACTGTCTCACCAGCTCGTTTACACTTCTCGAGATGCGTGAATAAGCAACTATTTAATTCTTTTTCAAATCGATTGGGGTGAACGGCTCCCCAGTGGAGGTCGGCTAATACAATCCCATTGATTCCAATGTGATCCATTCTTATTCCCCCTTGTAGTAGAGATTGATGTCACTGTCAATCGTCTCCTCTTTGATTTCTCCAAACCAGTAACCAATGTCGGGATTGTATTTCATCTCCACAAACTCTTCTCCTAACTTATTGATGCTGGTATATTCGTCGCACTTCTGTTTAAAGAGCATAACGGCATTGAATCCATTGAATCCCCAGTGAACCTGGTCTGTGATTTTGAGTTCTGCGAGATAATCGATCTGGAGTCCAGTGAAATGATTGATGTCATTATAAAGCCAATCTGTAGAGGGTGACCCCTTCACGGCAAATGGTCGGTCTGGTGCATCTGCGATGATAGATATGGGTAAATCTGTAATAGGGTACCTATCACTAAACCAACCATCGTCTGCCTGATAAGCAATGGTTTTTGCTCGTGTCCATAGTCTCCAGAAATGCTGATCTCCGATCTCCAGATTGATGGCAATATAGGAAGCTCCTTTACAGTCTTCAAATCGTTCTTCCCATCGGTCCATGATGTCATCCAGAATCCACTCGATCATCTCGATTGCATGACCCGCAGTCTCCTCTGTGACTTCAAATGACTCATATTCTTTTCCGTTGATTGTCAACCGGCAAATATCCGGTTTTGCTACTTCTTCCATTTATTGATCCTCCTTAATGTATGGATAGATATCTGCGTTCAATGCGCCAAATCTCTGATAAGGAAATAATATGGCATCCATTTGCCCACAGATAGTATCTATTAATTCTTTTGTAAAAGTGATCGTAACTGTATCCTTATTATTGTAGTAGTCGTAATATGGTTGGACATATTCTACCCCATTATCCGTCTCCTCGATATACGGATCCAAATCAAAGGAGAATCCTGTGACTACTGCCGTAAAGGTATTGGATAAATAGTCCGTCTGTAATGATGTAACCAATGTATCCGAATAATCCATATCTCCGATATCGGTATACCGGATAGGGATGTTAAATTCTGAAGTGACTCGACTCCTTGGTGCTAAGATACAGTTTGGATAATCAATGCTATACTGTAGGTGAGCCCGAAATACATTTGCCAACGTATGGCTCACTTCAAATCGTAATATTCCATTCTCATGGGTAAACTGGAGTATGATGTTCCTGTTAATAATGTCTGGTTCGGCCATGATATTTAATCCAGTCCCAGTAAGAGAAATAATTCCCATAGACTTTTCCTCCTTCGTATCCATACTCAAATAGATAATATATAGATAACGGAATCATTAGGGAAATGTGCCAAATTTATTGATTCCTTAATAACAAAAAGATAAACGTTACTATCAATGTGATTCAATCAGAAAGGAGGACGTTTTATGAGTGAGGATTTTGTTAGAAAAGTTCTCAACAGCACACCTCTCGAAGATAGTGATATCGTTCAGGAACCTACAAAAGAGGAAGTGACTCCGATTGCGGCAAGTGTAGCTGCAACTGGCCCGGAGATTACTGCCACGGAAGTAGACGAAGATGCCACTCAGAAAGAGGTAAAGCGGACTTTGGTTTCCAAGGAAGACATTGAGTCTGCCGGAAAGGTGAAGACCGCAACCATTGCAAGACTGATTGTCCTGGTACTTACCCTGATCAATCAGATTCTGGCAACGTTGGGATTCTATGCAAGTATCCCAATCGATCAGAATATCGTCGAGGTGGCATCCTTAGTGCTCGTCGTTGCAGCCGCGCTGTACTGCTACTGGAAGAACAACTCTTGGTCAGCAGAAGCAAGCATTGGTGACAACGTCATGAATGCACTAAAAGACGGGGAACTTTCCATCTCAGATATTTTTGAAATAATTGCAGACGCTACAAAGCGCGATGACTCCACAGAAACGGACACCGATAATAAATAACTGAACCGTCCGCCATCTGCGGATTTCTTATTCCCGTGATCAAAACTCACGTTTTATATAGAATATGGTAGAGAACCCGTAATTGGATTCTCTACCACTTGTTTTTTAAAATTTGTATAGTTCGTGATTTCATCTATATATTATACTCCCGAATCAAAGGGATGAGAGAAACGAACTAGAGTGTGCCATCAATACACTCTAGTTCAGATTTCTTTGACTCCCTAAGAAGGGAGGTGTAATGTATGGGAGTAACTAAGTATTATTCCTCTCCGATATTGGTCTGTGACGATGGCAGATCGCTTCGTAATCGTGCCAAGACATTTCCGATGTCGGAAGACAATCGTGTGAAATTACTACACAATTTCCATGCGGCCATGTTTAGTCGCTATGGTAACGGGTAACTACATGGGGAGGGTCACCCCTCCCTACATTATTGTATGTCCAATAACTAAAAAATATGTTTAGGACTTGCCGTTCATTGGCAAGGGAAATGGAGGCATTATGCGAAACAATGGATACATCACGACCGGTAGAACCAGCGAAGGAGAGAATATTGATTGTAGAATCACACAACCGTCCGACGATCACATCGGGGTTCACATCTATGCAGGATATACTGATGACCCCGTATTTTCAATTGTACTCGGGGACGACACCGATAACAATGTAGAAGGCTGTACGATCGACGATTTAGTCGATGTGTTGGTTGGCGCAACCCATAGTGTCCAATCTCGGCGGATCCGTATCTTAGAGGATGGAGACTACATCGCGTTTGGTAAGATTGAGCCTGATAGTTTTGAATGTGTTTCAGTTTGGTATCGTGTTAACCGTTATTGGATGTATAACGCGATTTGTCACATACTGCGGCACTCTGGGAAATAAAAATAAAGGGGGTTATCCCCCTTTATTTTTTGTCTATTTTACGCTTCCCGAAACAAGCCCTTAATAAAGTATAAGGAAAGGAGTTAGGCTATGTATTCACCATTGAGTAATTCTTATGAGTGGCAGATCTTGAATAAGAATGGTCAGGCTACTGATAAGGTGGCTGAGGCATTAAAGACGGGCACGGCTGTGTCCTTTGAGATGATGCCCAATACATTTAGTCGGTTACGAAATCGACTGAAAAGTCCAATTATGGGGAAAATCATAGACGCTGTGAAGGATGGTTCCATCCAGATGGTATATACTCCTCAGGAACTTCGCATTCCTCTGTATCTTCCGTTTATTTTGATCAATAACCAGAATACGAAACTGCCTGTCGGTTTGGTATTCTTATCAAACTGCGGTTGTACCCTGGACGGGGATGAGTATTCCTGTGATGAGTATAAGTTAAAGACTTCTCTGGAGAGCTGCTTCATGGCGCTTAAGTTCGTTGAATTGAATAAAAGCCCGAAGCTGACAGCGGTTAATATCGTACGACCGGCGGCCAAGATCTATGCATTTATGGTTGCGGAATGTATTAACCGGAAGCATTCTATCAAGCTGGATCCGGAGACCTTTAACCAGGTTCTCTTTATATTAAGCCGGTTCTTTATTAAGACCGTCATGGGTGTACAGTTTGGAGATGACCAGTTAGATACGTATTGCCTCTATAACTGCACCAATCCGAATCTGATTTCCATCCGTCGGGTAACCGATCAGTTTACGGACGCGGATTATGCGAATATCGCAACTGTCTTAACGAAGATGGCTAGTATTCCCCAGCTTAAGAATCGGTTAGGAAAATTAACCGTTTCTAACTTTTTGGAGTCCTATATTAACATTTACGATGCGGCAATGTTACTCGCACTGGAGAATTTCTCCTACTTCGTATACAATGTCATTTCCGTCTTAAACTCTACATATGTGAATAACTATCACGTATTGAAACAGATCGTGGGAAAAGATGGGGTGACTCTTTACTCCGCACTGATTACGGGAATCTGCGGAGCTTAAAATGAATCATTGAATTTTTAAGGAAGGGAGGTTCCCAAATGACAGCAAGTGAATTGAAATCGATGATTAACGAGATGGGAGGATATGACAATGTATTCTCCTTTATCTTCGATAACCAGATGTGTATCTACTTCAGTTCCGAAGACCCGCTTCTGGAAGAAGACATCACCACCCTCGGTGGGGTAGATGTCTTTAAGCACAAAGCTCCCATTCGGAGTAAGTCCAAGAAAAAGTATGATAACATCATGATTAACGTGCATCCTCTGGAATGCTTACAGGGGATTCAGTTTGCTGAGTCTGCTCTCAAACGGGATGATGTTGACTTCACCGAGAAGAGTGACCTTCACGCATAGGAGATTATGGTTAGGTAGACAACCAGGTAGGTTCGTTTACCTAACCTAATTTTTATCCATATATTATTATCTCGCCATGATAGAAATCATGGCTAGTAATGTAGGACGTGAATTTTGTAACTCGTACCTACATTAACTTAACTGGATCGATGATTATATATTATCATCGAGTGTATGACCAGTGGGTGTATATTTGGCCAAATATACAGCACAAGTATCTTATTACAAAAGGAGGAAACAAAATGGCTAACAGAGATTGGAATCGCGTAAGGGCGGCAAAAGATGAGGCCGACCAGAAAGTGAAGGAGCTGGCATATGAGATGAAAATGTGCTGCTTCCACAAGGATAATGGTCCGGGAGAACATCGTGCTTTAAGGAACATTTGGGATGTGGATAATGCATATGCGACCAGTAAGAAAGCAAGCTCCACAACGGTAATCTGTACTGGACCAGATGGTTGCGGAAGAATCTTCGAGGGTGGTGTTTATACATCCGAGCAGGTAGATGCCGCACAGTTCCAGATTATGTCCATGGTTGAACAGCTTAAGTTCAATTCCAGATCTGTATCAGAATTCCCGGGTGGGGAAGCGTTACTCGACGATTGTAATACGGCGGTCGAGGTTATCGGAAAGATGTGCAGAGTTTATAAGAGCATGATCTCCGAGAAAGATAAGAAGAATAACCGGAACCGTCAGAATCGCCAGAACGACCGCAAGGGAAGTTTTGGAATGCCGAAGTTATACGGCGGTAGAGAGATTTAAGTAATAACAAACACACTCAGTCATACACAGAAAGTGGTAGGCAGGCCAAAGGTCTGTCTACCACCTTTCCATTCGAATGAGTGAATCTTTTTTAAAGGAGAGTGATGACATGCCAAAGATTGTCGATGACGTTTATGTAAATATTACAGACGACATTGAGAAAGTACAGAAGAAACCAACAATGTATATTTCTCACACAGGACCACAGGCAGCAGAGCATCTCTTAAAAGAGATGACAAACAATGCCATCGATGAGCATAAGAATCCCAATAGTGTATCGGATGGATACTGTCACATCTACTATGATTATGAGACAAAGACCTGTACAGTATCCGATCATGGACGAGGGATTCCCTTTGAAGAATTAGAAAATACCTGTACCATTTTACAGTCTGGTACGAAAATGGATCGAATCAATGGAGACTCCGCAGGCGAAACCCGAATAGGGTGATCTCGCTCACTATTCAGAGATGAGTGGTGACTTTGGGTTAATTGCAGGTAACGGGTTAGAGTTCCACTACCACAACGTAGTCCGAAAGGGCAAGCGTGATGGGACGAAAGTAGAAAGAAGTGTGGAGACGAGATATGGTGAAATAAAAGCATCGAAGAACTAACCAAGCTTCGGTGTCCTAAGTCTCATTACAAGCTCAGTTCATGCAGCGACTCACCTAATGGGCTCAGAAATGAGTTACGGTGAACGTTCATCGATTATCTCCTTGCGGGAGAGTAGAACTGCAAGCGGTGTGGAGAAATTCACACTAGGCAGAAGAAAAATCCAACTTCCTACTTATGATAAGAGGAAGCAGACATAATCAGCGCACCTGGTAACGCGGGTGGGGAGAAATCCCTTCTATGGAGTTGCGTCCATAGGAAAATGAAGAAACGGAGAATGGAGTCGGTTTGACAGCGACGAATGCGTTGTCAGAATTATTTGAGATCACATCAACCAGAAATGGACAGGCAATGACCATCCGGTTTCGGGACGGAAAAAAGATTGACGAGAGAATTATCAACGTTCGGAGTAAAGATAAACATGGGCTGACGGTTACGTTTAAACCATCCGCATTCTTACTCGGGGAGGATGTATCTCTTCCGATTGAATCCTTTCAGGATTGGTTACAGAAGCAGTCATTTTTCTTAGATCCGACGATTAAAATTGTATTTGCAATTGACCACTTACCCGGAAAGACGGATGTGGTTAGTAAGACGTATAAGAATACCGAGGGGATTGCAGGATTCCTTCCCTACGTATCCCCGGATGCCGATTTTATGGCAAAACCAATTACCTTATCAAACTCAATGAAGAAGTTAGAGACTGGTATTCCCGTTTTCGTTACAGATGAGCATGGCGCTCCACATCGGGAGTTAATGGATATGGAACGAACGATTCACATCGAGTTTTCATTCAATTACACGACTGCCGATGACCAACCAAGAATCTATGCGTTCTGTAATGACATTGAAAATACTGAGGGAGGTTATCATCAGGACGCGGTTGTATCGGCAATCACGACGGAACTGATGAAGATGTATAAGGAAAATCAGAAGAAGGGTGATAAGATTGCTGTTACCCAAAAGGATGTTATGACGGGACTTCGTTTGGTGTTAAACCTGCGAACCGATTACAGTACAAAGTTTGAGCAGCAGACCAAAAAGAAATTGGGAAATGTGGAGTTGCTTACTCCGATTAAATCACTTGCAAGAGCAAGTTTGGAGGAGTTCTTTAAGCTCCAAGAAAATCGAAAATATGTAGTGAAACTTTGCGAGTTGTTACGAGAAAATGCAAAGATTCGTACTGACAATACAGAGAAGCGGTCCAAGATTAAGAAGGAAAATCCAACGATGCTTGGATCCAAACTTATTGAAAATTATACACCGGCAAACCTGGTTGGAAAGAATACCAATGGGGAAGAGTTGGAACTTTATATCGTAGAGGGAAAGTCTGCTGGAGGTAACGTTCGGAAGGCTCGGTTTAACAATAACATCCAGGGCGTACTGGCGACCAGAGGCAAACCATCTAATGTATACGGAATGAGTTCCAAACAGTTGACCGCAGCAACTAAGAAAGCGCAGAGAGACTCCTTTATCATCATCCTACTGGATGACATTCTCCAGTGTGGATATGGAGACCATTATGATGAAAGCCGGTTGGTATATAAGAAGATTATCCTCGCATCTGATGCGGATGTGGATGGAGAGCATATTGCTGGACTTTATCTGGCAGATATCTACAAACATGCACCGCAGCTCATTGAGCATGGATATGTCTATCGAACGGTCACTCCGTTATACCGGATTGATACAAGAAAGAAGGGTGTCAACCCCAATGCGTATCTTTACAGTCGGTCGGAGATATTTACCAGAATGAGCGAAGCAGTATCCAAGAATCTGATGATTCGATTAGAAGGAGAAAAGACCTGTGTAACTCCTGAGCAGTTGAAACGATTCCTGTTTACAAACCGGGAGTATTATGAGCTTCTGGAGGATTTGTCTTCCACCTATAAGATTGACCCAGATGTAACGGAGTTCATCATCATGCACTACGATACCTTCCGTAAGAAAGATGTTTTAGAGTCTTTAGACCCGGAGCTTCATTATAATCCAAAGAGTGGATCTGTGTCCGGTGGATATAGGGGAAAGTTCACAAATATTGTATTTGAAAAGACGGTCAACGATAAATTAAATCGTCTGATTCGTATCTTTGAGGAAGGAAATGATGGGATTGGTCAGTATCATCTGTACCAGAAGAAACCCACAGGAGAATCCGAATATCTTGGATATCAGACGATTGGACAGATTATGACGTTGGCCCATAAGTATGAAGTGACTGTATCGGGCCGTTATAAAGGACTGGGCGAAATGACCGCCGAGGAGATGCAAACTCTGGTAATGAATCCAGATTACCGGGTACTTCTTCGGTTCAGTATCCATGATGTGGATGCAACAAGACTGAACTTCGACCATTTATTCTTAGAGAAATTCTCAAACATTCGGAAAGACATGGTAAAGAATGCTAATGTATCTCCGGATGATATTGACAACTAAGGAGGAAACTTCATGGCTAAGAAACGAACAGTAACTCGGGGGAACGAATACTCCCCCGAGAGATATTCACAAGGGATCCAGGACCAGGACGTTATGGTTTACACCAAAGACCGTGTGGTACTTTATGGGGTAAACGTATCTGTTCTTCGGTCGATTGGAACGTTAATGGATGGGCTTCCACCCATCCGAAGAAGAATTCTCTATCTGATGTATCATGATGAGGGACTTCTTCCAACGAAGAGTTATGCAAAGGTTCCTGAGTGGTTACTCGGTGTTGCAAAATACCATCCGCATGGGGACCAGAGCGTCGGAAAGACATTTGATTCCATGATTAAGGAATGGGAAACGAATGCAGCACTGATTGACGTAATGGGCAATAGCGGTTCCGTAACTGGCGATGCCGCCGCTGCTTATCGTTACCTGGATGCAAGATTGAGTCTCTATGCATACAAGTGCTTCTTTGAAGAATTCGATGAAGACGCCGTAGAGATGATTCCGAACTATCTTCGGACTTGCATGGAACCGTTATGGTTACCAGCAAAATATCCCAACTTCTTACTCAGTGTGAGTACGGGAATCGCTTGGGGTAACAATATGAATTACGCTCCATTCAATTTGGTGGAAGCGTTTGAGTTAACGAAAGCACTCATTAAAAATCCAGAGATGACAGATGTCTATCTGTTCCCGGATAGTCCTAGAGGATATGAGATTATCGATGATGGGACAGCCGTCGATGTTTGCAATGCTGGACATGGTACATTTAAGATTCGTGCAGTACTGACTCCCGGTACGGATGAGAAAGGGGTTCCATATATTGATGTATCCGGATTCCCTGAGGGAGTCACTATGGATGATACCATGAGTGCCATTGCGAAACTTATCAATGAGAAAGCGATCTTTGGTATTGAAGATGCTTCTGACTTATCGAACTTAGAGGAGACATACTATCGTCTTCACCTAAAGAAGGGAGTTGACCCAAAGCATGTGATTGGTCAGCTCTATGGAAACAAGAAAACGAAACTGACTGGTATCTGCCAGTTGGAGTTTAACTTTGCAGAAAGAACCTATGTAATTCACCTTTCTTTAAAGGATGCAATCCTGGAATGGGTTGAGAGACGAATCGATTATCTGCAGAGATACTATATCCGTAAGTTAAACAATTATGAGAAACGGTATCATGAGTATGAAGGGCTCCTTGCCGTTATGAGTGAGGCAAACTTTACAAAGGCTTCTCGAATCATTCATAAGTCACAGGATGATGAAGAAATGATTCAGAATCTGATGTCTGCATTTAAGATTAGCTCCATGCAGGCAGAAGCTGTAAGCCGATTAACTTTAAGACAGAATACCGTTTCCAAACGAGAAGCGTTAAGGAAAGAGATTGATACAATCCCGGTAACCATTCGGGAAATTCGGGAACTGATTCAGTCCAGAGAGAATTTGGAACAGAAAATCTGTGATGATTTGGATGAAGGAATCAAGTTGTTCGGTAGACCCAGAGTCTGCAAAGTAGTTGGAAAAGATACTATTAAACATAAACCATTACCTTTCCGAGTACTGGTCACACAATCTAGTGTAAAGAAGATGATGACTGGTAGTAACGCAGTTGGACTGGTGCAGGATGAAATCATTGGTTATTACCCAGAAGTGACAGAAAATGACTTACCCTTAGTATTAAACAGCAGTGGTTATTTCTTCAATCTGGATATTGCAAAACTTGCGATGTCTGATGCAGGTCATCGAGGAGCATCCTTACTTGACGCAATCGGTATGGGTGGAAACTGTGTCATGTCCATACTGGTGAAAGAGAAGGAATTAAAGAAAGTTGGTTCCAAAACCGTTGTGATGTTCACGAAGAAGGGGATTATTAAGGCAACGAAGCTGGAAGAGTTTATAAAGTGTAAGAGCAACCTCCAGGGAATCGTGTTAGATGAAAATGATGAAGTTTGCTATGCAATGGTTCTTGGAAAAGGAGAAGATACCAACCGGCTCATCTATACCAAGAAGGGCATGGGTCTGATTGTTGACTTGAATCATGTGACTACCACAGCAAGAGTTACAAAGGGAACCACTCACCTTGCATTAGACGATGACGAAGTTGCTGGTGTGTGCGCAGCAAATACTGACCGGGTCTTTATCTTAACGACAAAGGGGTACGGAAAGTTGTGTGCACTAGATTCTATCCTGACAGCAAAGAAACGGAAAGCAGATATGATTCGGTTAACTAGCTTATCCGATGGGGATGAAGTGTTCCGAATTATTCCGGCAGACTCCTTATTCGACCATGCGAAATTTGTTGTCCATATGGCACAGGGTGGAAAGATTGAATTAGCTGGAAGTGACATTAAAGAGACAACGAGAATCAGTAAAGGTTATAAGTTAATCCCAGTAAAGCGTGGCGATTCCATCGTTCGGATTCGTACCGTTTGATCAAAGGAGAGATCAAGATGTGTAATGAGAATTGGGGGAATGGGGAACGATGCATCTTCTGTCAAGTGGAACATAGCCCCAATCAGATTAATCTGTACGGGGTTCCATTTGAGCAACCAAACACCACATGCAAGTTCTATCCTCCCGAATTGACAGGCTCCATTGTGATGGAGTGCAGTCCAGAATGTGCTTATTATTTAAGCGAAACCGCAGGATTCAATATCCTGCGGGGAGTTGTATCTGGTGGGGTGGTAGAGGAGCCGGAATAGATTTGTCTAGCTCCACACTTCGATTATATATTATTCTCGTGTAACAAGGGAATAGAAAGAAACGAACTAGAGTATACTCACGATATACTCTAGTTCGATCTTTGTTTTTCCCAATCTGTTATAGATGGGAGGTGTTATTATGAAACTCACAACGAATGGCACGTCTACCGTACGTGCTCCGCGTAAGGAGATTGTCCAGGTTGGGCCAACAATGTTTGTCGGTATCCCAATGACTGGACGAAGAGTCTCCGGTCTTGGAAAGAAGATTTCCAAGACCTCTCAGATGCGAGCTTTTGCCAAGCTTGTATAACCCTAACAAAATGCCGGTAGAGATATCTCTACCGGCATCTCATTATAACAATGTTACGCGTCAATCAATTAAATGGGGACTCGCCCCTGATAGCGAGAGAAAGTTGAGGTAATCTATGAAAAAGAAAATGTTACTTATTGCAATGGCGACCGTGGTACTTGCTACCGGATGTGGAAGTTCTGAGGAAACAGTGGAAACTTCCGTCGTGACAACTGTGGAAACAACCGAAGAGGAGACCACAACGGAAGAAGAGACAACTGTAGAAGAAACCACAGAAATGACACCGGAAACAACGGAAGTGGAAACCGTTGCGGTGACAGAAGAAATTTTTGAAACGGAACCTTTCGAGGAATATGAGGAAGAGTACTGGGATGATGGAACTGGCCTCGAAGGGGTCTTCCATAAAACAACGGACCCGTGGGGAGTTAACTGGAGTGATTACCATTACTATGATTGGGAATCTCTGTATCGTAAGAATGGTGGTGAAGGGAACATCAAGGTCGTGATAGCTGGATTCGTCGATCAGATGATGGATGGGGTGATATCCATTGGTGTAAATTACAACAGTAGGGATGACTACAACCACGCCATTGCATACACGGATAACCCAGAGGAGTTAGAGAGAATCATTATCTATCTCCAGGATGGATACACCATTGATCCCAACGTGATGTATGTCGAAGGTGATATCATTACGGTCTATGGTACTGCCGTTCCGAATATCGAAGCCGAAATGGCAGTTGGGTCATCCATGCAGCCGGCAATTTTGGCAGCAGACATTATTCTTGAAGATCCGAACGCGTTTACGGTTTTGGATCTAAATGAGATGAACGCATACAATGACTGGGAGAATGGATGGACAGATCCCGATCAGTAAAAGAAAATAAGAGGAGGGTAGACAAACTACCCTCCTCTTATTTTTTGTTTTGTAATGTTTTTTGCAAAGGATGAAAGAATGGACCAGATAATAGATTGAGTGATAACGTTCTTATTGTGGAAAAGAAACACGATCTACAAAGCTTGTTCTTAGGGCGCTTTCATGCCGTACTTTACATTTCTTGGAGGAAGTAAAGTAAATGTTGCAATAAGGTTTTGATCTGGTTTCACGATCCCATTCTTTCTTGTACATTGAATGTATTCACATTGGCGAGGGTGAATACATCTTCCCGTCCGTTGGAGATGAGGTGTCAGTTGTGTAGAGAGTCGTGTCCCGCATGAAACTGGAGTTTTCGTACCAGAATTCAATCACGCAATCTACCACAATGATCCTTCAAAGTCTCCTACCTATTTGTTCCAGAGATAAAAATGTGCCTGAAAACAAGCCATTAATTGGAGGTGAACATATGTCAACTTATGCATCCGATGCGCTCTATAAGAAAGTTGAGAGTGCACTGAGTGATAAAACGAATTATGCGTTATTTAAAAATACCATTGACCAGCATATGGCCAATAATTTTGATAAATACTCATCCATTGGACCCATTAAGCGACCCATCTTCCGTACGGAAGAAAGCGATGCAATGTTTAAGGCAATGGGTCTTACGAAGGATGAATTAGCCGATATCATTGCCACGATGAAGACGAAGGATAGCCGTTGGAAAATTCGAGGGGTAGATCAGCCGATGAATATGGCAGTAGTATTATCCCTGGAATACTTTTTAAAGCAGAATGATGAGAAGCAGGTTAAGAATGCATTGTCCTATATGATTTGCTTCAATTACCCGCTGTTTCATTATAAGTATTTTAGAAAAGCGGAACCGACGGAATCCATCATGGCATATACCATCAATAACCTTTCTAACAAGTATCAAATTAAGACAGCTGGTAATGTCTGGGCTGTATTGTTTGATACCACAGAGAAAGCACTGGCTCTCCAGAAGAATGGAATTAAGAAAGGCGATGATGATGCCTTCGTTCGATTCATTGCCGATGTTCGTACCCGTATTAATGGGTTTATGCAGAAAATTGCAAATGCGTATTATGCAAACTGGAATAGTGGAAACTATCTCCAGAATGAGCATGAGAGTTTTGAGGAAGATAAGTATTATGAAGCTGACAGTAATACATTGGCAATTGAGCGAATTACCAATAAGGTATTGACTCGATTAATCGTCAGCGGTCCCGATAGTAAACTGGTAGAATTAGCAGCAAAGAATTGCTCCGTATCAGTAAATTTACTTCGGACTTACACCCAGTCGATGATTACGGATAAGCAGAAAGATGATATCCGAGCCATTATCGAGAAACTTCTCTTCTTATATCTTCTTACGGAGAATGAAGACAATAAGCATACGATTCGGGATGTGGGTACCAATGATTTCTTAATCTACTGCATGAAAGTCTATAAGAAGTCCAATACCATTGACCCGAATGTTATTGCTATTAAGGAGATTTTGGACCGATGGTTGCGGGAGTTGGGAGAGTTAAAATCTGGCACATCCAGTAAGAGCACTCACGTTAACAATGTGCGTCGAGCACTCTATATGTTTTTTATCATGAGTATTATGAAGAATAGTTGATCGAAGGAGTATGGTGAACCCATACTCCTTCTTTCTTATCTCATAACGGTTGTTTGTACAGGTTATTAATGAAACAACCCATATCATGGAAAAGAATAAGGAGGAACTGCTTGTTATGAACGTAACGCAGAATGATAAGGGTGTGTATGTGAATGAAGATCCGGTAGTTGGGATGATCTTACTCACCCGGGCTACCTTAGAAGAAACTCGTGCACACATGAACATCATCATCAAATTGGGAATCGAGGAAGATTCCGTTCATATTATTTATTTCGAAGACGTTGCCCTTGGGGTTGTCTTAATTGAACCCAATTCCATCTTAACTGGAAAAAAGAATTCCAATAACCGGTTAGACACACAGGCAGCGGCAATGAAAGTAGCAATTACGGCACAAGTGGAAACGGTTCATATGATTGGTTCCTATATGATCATCTGGGAACAGGAAGACACCTCCTGTGCCTATGTGGAAGGGGAAACCATTAGGTATGATTTAATTGGGGGAAAAACCATGCCCAGAACGGTTCGTGTGTTCCAGAATGAAGGGAAGAAGCGAAACTATTTACTGGAGACACCACTGACAAGACGATAGTAAAGGATGTGATAGAAATTGAAACCTTCTATTTCTATTGACGAAATTGTTGAGTTTGATGCAGACAGCTTATGGGAAGCTGTCTGTCGTCATTTTCAAGCATCAGATATGCAGATTGTTGATGTAGAGTTACGAGAGAAACCACTGGATGATTTATATCAGGTGGTACTAACCTATCCAGACGGGGGAGTTTGGAGTGGTTGGATGCCAAATTCCGAGCTTTACTCTATTTATGATATCTACCTTGGTAGAATTGCATTTATGGAGGAAATGGGGTGTACTTTGACCCATTACTAAAATTTGTCCAGCTCGGCATATTGAATATATATTATTCTCGTGCAATAAAGGGATCTAGTAAGAAAAACGTTCAATTTTCTATGATCCCAGAGGAAGAAAAACAAAAGAAAATCACAAGGAGGAAATGAGTTATGTTTGAGAAGGTATTTAAGTTTAGGGAAGAGGGAATGGGAGTGCTCAATACACTTCGGTCCAGAAATACAATGTTCGGAGATGTGACAGTGTGTATCCATGCATACAAGGAATCTGTTGCGAATGTGATTGCAACAGAAACATCGTACGTACTGAAACGTAGAGGTGTTACAGAGGAATACGTGCAGTATGTTTATTCCGAACTTGGTTACCTCTTTATAACCGTGAAAACGGTTGATCCAGAGATGGTGATCAGGAGGATCTTAAGCGTATGCATCAACCGTGGATTCAAGTCCATGTATGCAATACGTGCAAAAGATGGCGTTTGGCGTACATCGTCTTTACGTGACATGCCGAATGTGTCATTGGATGTGTGGCCAAATGGTCAGATGATCCGGTGGTGGATGACAGACGATGCCCCATTCGGTGATTTTGTTATGCCGGTGAAAATCGTAGTACGTCCGTTTTTCACCGATAAAGCATACTATGCCGCAGAGAAGAAATTTGCCGACAAGAACAAGGCGGCTATTACTACTGCGGTAGAAGCATGATGTGCTTGACGAAAGATTGAACTAGAATGTATACCAATACATTCTAGTTCAATCTTTATGTTTCAATGCAAGATGAGTATCATAGCCATCTTGTGTTATTCCAACAACAAGGGACCCGCCCTTGATAGCGGGAGAAAGAGGAATATTATGTTAAAGGAAATGATCATGGAAACCAATTTCGGCAAGAAGGTTAAACTTACCGCCCAAGTGGCTACCGCCAAAAAGACCATCGAGCGTCTTGGTGGTATCCGTGTATATGCTGAACGGTATATGCCGACTCTCAGCGGGATTGAGCTTACCAATCCTTCTACCGGCGAGAGGCAGGTTGTTTATACTGCTGACGCCGGTCCCGCACCCTATACCGTGGCACAGGGTGCTCCCCTCGCAATGGGAATCTATCCGGCCGAAGACCCCCATGCGAAGCCGGTCATCGTAGTTGACAATGATCTGCGTAGCTTATCGGCGGAAACGGTCGGCTTCGTGATGCTTCACGAGGCTGGTCATATGTACCAGATCTACGTCGAAAAGTCCATCGACGTGTTTGGTCCAACCGTCAAAGCCGCAGCGGTTGGTGACGTGAAACTCGTAACTGACATCTATTTCGAGTTCTACGCCGACGAGTTTGCGGCAGCGTTTATGGGCCGGGAGAAGGCAATGGCAGCGTTGATCGAAATGAAGCAGTTCTTTGAAAGAACCGGAATTCTCTTCAAGGAACTTGCCAGTTCTTTCGATTGCCGAATTGACCACCTCAAATCGGCCGTACTTCCGGATCCGGCCGGTATCCAGGTCCGACAGATGTCGGATCTGGAAGTCATTGAATCATTACAGGGGTGAGCTAATATGGTTGATTCTCTGCAAAGATTCAATGATATTGCAAAATTTGAAATTTTGAGCAGTGCATGAAAATTTGCCCAGCTCGGGGTTTCATATATATATATATATATATATATATTATCACCGTAATTCTAATAATAAAAATAGGGACCCGCCCTTGATAGCGGGAGAAAGAAGGATATTATGAAGAAGACCACTATCGATACCATGAAGGCAATCGTTTCCAGAATTGAGGCCCATGAGAAAGTACGCCAGATTCGTCAGGCATACTTCGCAAAGCACAGAGCTGAGAACATGGCAGATGGGCCGAAGTATACTATCACAGTAGAGATGGCGCACCCGGCTTTCGGAAGAGTTGCAGCAGACGTTGAAGTCAGTACGATCGACGTTCTGTTCCACAATGTGGTTTGCAATCACGAAAATGTACCGGCAGAACTGATCGCTGTACATCCTCACTATGTTAGCGTAGATGTCCCATTTGACAGCGATCGAATGATTACCGAGGGTACCTTGTATGTACACAAGGATCTGGCGAAGCTTGATCGCAAGAGTCAGCTTCAGCAGATTATGATTGGGCTGATCATGTTGAATATCGGCATGACTAATTCCGTTGGCGAGATATCCAAGGATCCGCTGGTTCGCAATGTAAAGAACGCGAAGCTTTCGCGAATTCTCAAAGACGTTGCAATTGAGGATGTCAAGATCAGAGTAAATTATGACTCTGATCATATTGCGAAGGCAATGGTTCCAGCTTGTCTGCGTTCAGACTATGTTGGAAGCCACGAGGTACGTCGCAAGCAACGCGAAGAGATCCATATCGGATCTTCCGCGATGTAAAGAAAATAAGGGGAACTTCGGTTCCCCTTATTTTTTGTATAAAATACCCTTGCAAAAAACAGACGAGTAAGTTAACGGGTATGGAAATGAGGTGATGAGATGGCAAATCCCCCAATTAACTTAAAGAAACGAAAAGAGGCAGAGAAGTTAGTCTATGATTATTTTATGATTGTAGATCCATCTGGGAAGAATTCTAAGAAGTATAAAGATTTTTTTGCAACGATGTCGGATGCTAAGTTTAAGGAGTTCATGGAGCAGATGTTTGATGACTTCAATATGAACTATATCTTAGACATCGAAGATTATCAGAGAGGAATTACAATCGAATCCGCAGAGAAAGCATTGGACTTCTTAGGAGTTCCTAAGGAGGAGTATTTGATTCTGCCTCATAAGAATATGGATGTTGAGAATCCAATCGTGACGAAACATAAGGTTGTGGTTGGATATGACATCGAACTCCGTATGCAACAGACAAACCACAAGAAGAATTCTGCATCTATTCATATCTCCGAGCGATCCGCAACAACTGGACAGGTGGTTGGAGATGATAAGAATGGGCGTTCTTCTGATCAGGAGAATATGGCCTTAGTTGTACTCGGAGCCGATAAAATTCTGGAAGAATTCAATGGATTCCGAGCCGATGGTATGGCTAGAAAGAATGAGGCATATGCCGATATTGCGAAGACTGGTGTCTGCTCTGTAGATAAGGTGGAGCAGAATCACGGAATTGAAGACCGAACTGCATTAAATACACTGGATGTATTCTATACGGGGATGGGAATCAAGACCGATATCGTAACACCCGATTATTTGCTTGTATCTACTGCTAAGCGTGGTGGGGCAAGTGATGATAATTAAAGGAGAGTAAGGAATATGAAGCACAAAAATGTGATTATCCGTAGTAGGGATAATGTGGATCTCTTAGATCCAAGGATCAAGAAAGCATTGAACACGGTAGACAAAAAGTATCAGGTTCCGGTTTACTATCAGTATTGTCAGGAAAAGAACCCAGTACTGGAAACGGATCCTAGTAAATTCATTGGAAAAGCACTTAACATCCATGAGACTCCCGATGGGGACATTGTGTGTGATGTGATTACCAATGACGCACTGGCACTGGCGGTTCATTTCCAGGGGATGATTGATAACTTCTTAATTTCCGTGGAACCGGATGAATATGGAAACCAGATTCCAACATTGAAACAGTTGGTGATCTATGATAAAGACTTCAAGGCGGCTGTGGACCAGCGTAGACAGGAGATTGCTGCCGGTAGAACATCGGCTCCTATGGAGGGAATTGCAGCCGAACCGAGAGTTGGAGAAAATCCGATTACTCCGGAGGTAGTTGATTCCCTGAAGGAGGAGTTTGAGCAGGAAGTTGCTACTACCGTAGAAGACAATTCCGATATGTTTGCCGGATTAGAAAGGGAGGAATAGAATATGGGATATCCAAATGATAAGAATGAGCAGGATGGTCAGAGAGTCGTTGTTGCAATGGAAATTGCTGGGGCAGAATCTATCCCCGAATGCAATACCAGACCGACCGAAATCGACCAGAGTAAAGACAATCAGTAATCGTTGGATTGGTAATTGAAATATATATTATTATGGAGTAGAAGCTATAAGAATATGAATGAAATCTTATGAATTTTGCATTACTCCATAAAGTCGCCAATTCCCACGGTCAATGAAGATAGCTTCTACAAGTTGGCTGAGAAACGGTACAATGTGAAGGTGGGTACCGTTTCTCATCTTCTTTATGAGTAATCAAATTCAAAGAGAAATGGAGGATATTGGAATGGAAAATCGTACTGAGGAATTATTGAAAATTGGAGTCATCGGAATGGGTAACTGCGGCGGTCAAATGGCAAATCTGGCATCCGAATACGGATTTGCTGCAATTGCAATCAATGCGTCGGAAAAGGACCTCAATCTCTTAACCAGCGAATCGATCGTCACCATCCCAGTCGGAGACGGAAAGGGAACCGGTAAGAATCGAGACGAAGCGGCGGAGTTCTTCTTGAATCGGATCAATATGGTACAGGATCCAGTTGTATCGAAATTCGTCGACAGTAGTGATGTGATTGTGGTGGCATCCAGCATCGGTGGGGGATTTGGTAGTGGGTCTTCCCTGATTTTAGTGGATGTCTTAAATAAAATGACCGGTGGTTCAAAGGTGATTATTCCGGCAGGAGTCATCCCCTTTGATGATGAGTCTTACACTGCCCAGAATCATGCTATTGCATGGTTAAAAGAATTAATGGATATGGACTTAAGTTACCTGCTCTATGACAACAACATCTTCAAGTCAATTCCAAAGAAGGAAGCCCATGTGAAGATCAACGAGCAGTTTGTGATGGATCTAAAAGTAATGCGTGGAGATATGATACTCCCGACCACATCTGGTGGCATTGATAACCGGGATATGTTAACAGCCATTTCCATCCCCGGACGGATTGTTGTAGACGCAATGCCGTTACTTGAAGCTGCCGATGTAATAGATGATTCCATTGTGAAGACCATTCGCAAACACATCAAGGATGAATCTGCACATGCGGAGATGGTAGACGATAAGGTTATTAAGGCATCCGCCCTAATGTATACCTTACGCAATGAATTTAACGCTTATAAGCCGAATCTGAAAACTGAAGTTCAGACAGAGTTTGGCGTACACTTAAATGATTACGACAACTTTGTGGACCTCGATGAAACAGAGGATTCAGATGCGACGAAAGATAGCGTAGCGATCATTTTAACCGGGTTATCTGCACCCAATCTTCGGATTGACCGGTTAATCTCCAAGAGGGATAAGCTGGAGGCAGATATCCTTGGACAGAAAACTGGAAGTTCCAAACTGGCAAACGCTGGTACTGGAAACGACATACTGAAAGTCCGTGCAAAGTCCTTTGCGGATCCGTCTGCGGAGAAGAAGACCAACACGGCAGATTTCTTAGCTGGATACGTCGCTAATAGAAAGAAATAACCGTTTCGGTTATATATTATTAGCAGGTACGTTACAGATACATAGGTGATGATTCTCTGAGTTTGGGATCATCACCTAAATAATTTTACCTAAGGAGGACAAGAGACCATGGGAAGACGAGACAGACTCAACTACAACAACAGAAGGGAGGATAACCGCTCCAACTTCAATGAAGTACGGGAACTCTACAAAGGTTATCGTTCCGCATTTGACCGGAATCGTCGACGCTATTTAGACGGTGAGGATGCCGGTAATGACAAGAAGGAGAATCGGTATGACTCCAAACCAGACAGAAGAGATCCGGAGAGAAGACCGATGACCAACAAGAGAAGAACCTTCGGGTTTACCGAAGATGAACCCATGAAGTATCCGGACATCATGCTGGATACTCCGGATAAAAGGGAATCTTCGAATGAGAAAACGGAACCAGAGATCGTTCATGTGGAGGAATTTGATTACATGGAGGATTTCCTGGATGAGTATCTCAGTGATGAGGTAAAGACAAACTTCTCCAAGCAGAAAGATGCAATCTATGATCATATTCTGGATATCGCTGGAATTATTTCCCATTATTTCAATCCGAAGTATCGGGATATCGTTCCGGAGATGGATTTAGTATTGCAGGTGATGGTGACCGACTCCTTCGCGAGAGCATTCTATAATGTATTAGTGAATGCGATCCGGGAGCAGGAAGATCCAGATGAGAAGTTTGCAAACTGGGAAGAGGACTATGAGGTAGTTGGTATGATGGTTGCCGTATTGCTGGGAACCAGAAGACAGGAGATGACCGAAGAGACCGAAGCCCTGTATATGACCAAGGTTGCGAAGGGAATCTGGAACGAGGAAATTCGTCAGTTGACCAATGCGACCCATATCACCGAAGAGTTAGCAACCGATCTGATTCTTCGGACACCCGTAACCCCGGACAAGATGAAGGATTATCACATCGAGATGTTCTATAAGGGATTCCTGGATTCGATGTTACTTCATGCAGACGATAATATCGAAGTACTGGATCGGAATACCCAGAGGAAGATCTTCCACTTCATCTATGGGAAGGGAAAGAATGCCGCAAAGGTCATCGGACGGAATCTGTCTGATCCCGTAAGGGATGGGCTGGAATCCGTAGAGAAGATGGTCTATACGGAATTCAGGAGTATGTTATATGAGGCGCTGGATGGTTTCGATATCGGAATCATCAAGTTCGTTCTCAAGTTTATTGTAAACCAGAAGAAGATGAATCCGAGTGCAAAGATTGTCTTCGACTTCAATGCGGCAGTGGATTATCCGAATATCAATCGGGCACTCCAGCTGTATATCGGGGAAGATAAGGATGCAAAGGATTGTCTGAATCTGTAATAGAAGGGGAAGTAGGTCGAGAGATCTGCTTCCCTGTTTTCTTTTTACACGAGAAAGGAGATGACAAGATGTTCAGTGTATTTGACATCATGAATACCATTAAGGATAAACTGGATGAGTACGATGTTCAGTTTACTTCCGAGGATCTACCGGATGGTGGAAAACAACTAGGGATTAATTACCGGGGTGGGACCTTTAAGGTAAGAATCAATGACAACAAAGTATCCGGTGCGAATATCGATTGGTCACTGGTAAAGAATCAGACCGTGACCGATGAGTTACAGCGATTATTGGAAGGGAATTTAGATAAGACGGTATTGCGGTCATCGGTATATAAGAGCGATGATCCAACAATCAATATCATCGGTTCCGATGAATCGGGCAAAGGAGATCTCTTTGGTGGGATTGTCGTAGCAGCCGCATGGGTTCATCCGGAACTGACTATAAAGTTAAAAGATGAGGGAACGTTTAAGGATTCCAAGAAGATGGATGATCGGACGTGTATGGGCTTGGTTGCGAATCTTGCAGACGGAACCAATGTATCCAAAGCAGAACGTGATGGATATACCCAATACGTAATTTCTGCATATGAAAATAAGATGATTGTATCGGTGGTTGTAGCAAGTCCGATGCAGTATAATCAGGCAGTAATTGCTCATGGAGAAAATCCGGAACGAGCATTACAGGATTGGCACTTGATGACAATCGGAGATTTAACCGATGAATTATATAACCACAAGTGTACTGATGTGGATGATTTGGTTGCGATCATTGACCAATTCGTTCCACGATTTGAAGAGTCCAATCTCTATGAAGCTGTGATTGAGCAGGCAAAGGAGAAAGGATTTAAGGAGTTTTCGATTGAACTCCGGGAACAGGCAGAAGACAAGGTGCTGGCAGTTGCTGTCGCATCCGTCTTTGCCAGAGTTTACTTTATTAAGCAGATAGCCGACATGGGTCTTGCGATGGGAAAGGATATTCCCCTTGGAAGTGGAAAGACAGCAAGGAAGTTTTATGAGAAGAACTTCGAGGGGTTAGAAGATATCGAACTTGCAAGAGTCATGAAGCTAAAATATTAATACAAATGAAAAGGGGATAAATACATGACAAAAGGACATGAACTAAATTTCATTTTCAACCATGCTATCGTGATGGGAGCCGTTCAGCGGTTCCTTATCACAGCATACACCATCGACCGCGATCAGTATGAAAATGCGAAGCTATTCATCATGTATGAATTTGATAGTGATGGTGGGTCTGATGAATGGAGTGCTGCAATTCCATTTACGGAACTGGAGGATCATCAGAGAGATCTGGCACTGCTGGAGAAATCATTGCGGGACGAGGAATATGATGAGCGCGACGATATGTGCGATGAAATCATCGATGTGATCAAGAACGATTTCCATCTGGAATCAAAGCTCAGAAGTCTGTTTCTCTCACATGATTTCCTTGTTAGTTCAGCGGTGATCCAGTATGCACAGTATGCGATCAATGTCGCAAGTCGGAAACTGTCTCCGTTAGTTAATTGGACTATCGCTAACCCTTCCGCATATCTTAATCGCATTACCGACGCATTTTGGTATTTGGACGATTGTAGTTATATCGCGGAACTGGTTGAGAAAGTCCAGAATAAATTCGAGGTGCCAGATACTTCTGAAGTCAACGCTGCTATCGAGGAAACACTGACTGAAATCCGAAACTTGAAAGGACGGTTTGGATTAAACCAAGCCTGCATCGATGTAGAGAATGCATTGTTCGAGGTAGAAGAAGCATTGAACGACCAGATGGCAACCTATGACGATTCCTACTGGCTCTATAACGTGATGGAGAGTGGGACTGACCTTAAGAATAGTATTTATTATGCCAAACGGGCGATTCTGGCAAACCAGGTAATGGAATATCAGTATGCCGATGCGGTTAAGGCGTTTAACGTGTCAGCTCAGGATAGGATTTGATGATGAGTGGGGATACAATTCCCACTTTACATAATTAAACTAAAGGAGGAAAAGAAACTATGGAAACAGTTATTTTCAGAGAAAGAATGACAGATGCAGATGTGGTATCGATCTCAATCCTTCACGACGAGAAATTTGTCAGTGTTGACATCCGGGGAAAGGTTGAAGGTCAGGGGTTTCTCCACATCCCGATTCACATCGACGATGATTATGAGAAAGAACTTGTTATAATCAGGAATGAGCTCTGCAATTTTGCGGCAGATGAAATCGTTCATTCCGGCATTAACGCAAAAACGGTTACCTTCGAGGGTGGTTACACGGAGTTAGTTGAGACGATTGCAAAATATCGAGGAAAATTATCCATGGAGACAGTCCTTCTGTTAATCAATGGAATCACAAGACTCATTCGGGAGGATTATGCTACTGGATATCCGGTTGCAACGAGAGAGCGGTATCTTAACATGGCGGAGCTTCTTGATCGATACGTTGATATCCCGATTCAGTTATCTCAAGCCAAGACCGTAGAGGACTATGACGACGTAGTAGCAGATATCTTCGAAATGGAATTCGACGATAAGTATCTGTGGAAATACCCGGATCTTATCGCAATCGATACGATTTTAGTCGGAGTTACTTACACGTTGCGGCATCAGATACTGGCGGTCAAAAATCCAGATTGTGTAAACACGATTGACACACTGAGAAACATTATGGAACCCTATACGGAGCAGCTGCAGTCCATGATCAATTCTGCGATCGTGATGTTTAAAGCAGTGGGATCGGTAACCAAGAGCGAAGGTACCCCAGTGATCGATTTGATGTTAATGGAGCACTAATGGAAATTATGAACGGGATAGTAATATCCCGTTCATTTTTTGTTTAAGAAATAAGGAATACCATACAATAGTATAATCAGAAATGATTACCATATCATAACAAAACGGAGGTATTCTATCGTGTTATTCATCATTAACAAAGTGGAAGAGCCTGTTTCCTTAACGATTGTGAAACAGGAAGAGAGAGGCCGTACCGCATTACAGCTGGCTACGGGAAACATGAAATTCGATCTGTTCTGGGCAACCGATAAAGGGTTGATCGAGGCATTTGCCAAGAGGTTCAAAGTAGGAACCACCAACGTCAAGAACCTGGTAAATCGCCACGACTTTTATGTAACGGATCGGTTAACGGTCGTGGGTCGTCCGAAGAGAGAGGATGTCGACGACTTCCGTCTTGACCAAGGGATTCGTCTGACGACCGTACCGATCGATTTGAATCAGAGAACGGACGAAGAGAAGAGTATGCCCAGACATGTCATCGTCGTTGTGAGCAAGGATGAGGATAGCATCCAGGCCAAGATGAACGATGATCGCAACGTGTTAGAGAGTGCCTCCTTTGTTGTAGACGGATATCGTTTCCAGGTATTCACCATCAAATGGTCCAGCTGGAAAGCGTTGAAGCATAAAGCTGCGTTATACATAACCGACAAAGATGGCAAGGAACAGGGTCTGGAGCTCGGGGTCACACCGACCGGAAAAGGAAATCGGGTTCAGGATGATTTGATTGTTCTGACGGATGAGGAGTTGGAGAAGTTCAAGGAGGAGCAGGAAGAGCTTAAGAAGGCCGAAGAAGAGGCCATTGCTCGTAAGAAAGAAGCTGCCGCTAATCGGCCGAGATATGACCGGAACTTCAATAATCGGTCCAGAAGTCAGGGTCAGAGACCCGAGAATGACGGGGCCAATAAACCCTATGCCAAGAAGGGGAAAACCAACCAGTATGGTGGTGGATACAATGGAGGAAATCGTCCATTTAAGGACTTCTTTGACTCCAGAGACGATCGGTCTGGCAACAGAGGTCGCAAGAACTTTGGGAAGGGGAACCGGAAACATCGCTAAATTATAATGGCGATTTTACATTTATATTATCTGATAGAGATTGAGTCTAGTTCGGCTTAGTCTCTATCAGTTTTAAGCAAAGGAGGAAGACATATGTCGACACTACGAGAACTGGAAGAGCAGTTCAAGAAGAAAGGATATTTCGGTTCGGATGAATATCCCATTTCATTCCCAACTGGATTTCCAATTTTAGACCAGAACTTGGGAGGAATTTATAAACGAAAGCTTCCAGATGGAAGTTATTATACGATCAAACGAATCGGACTTCCTTGTGGAACCATTACCCAGATTGGTGGAGAATCCTCTACGGGTAAAACAACGGCAGCCATTCAGATGGCATGGAATATTGTGGAGCCATTTGGACCAGAAGCATTCGTTCTTCACTTTGATGAAGAGAAGGCAACCGACTATGATCGTGTATCAGCCGTAACTGGAGTTCCACTCAGTGAAGTCGCAGATAAATATCGCATTATCAAACCACCGAATACGTTCAATAGTATTCTGGAACATCTGCTTCGTGTTTGTGAAGCAAAAGAAGCGGACCGAGAAAAGTCCATGTGGGACACTGGAGTCTTAGATATGTATGGGCGAGAGATTCGTTATTTCGTTCCAACGGTTGTTATCATCGACTCCACCATGGCGATTACCTCAGAGAGTGAGGATACCACGGAAATCTCTGGCCTCACATCTGCAGGCAGAGAAACAATTTATCGGAATAAGTTCTTAAGGAATATGATGAAGTTCCTTGGAAAATACGATATCAATGTAATCTTTATTAACCATACCGCCAACGATATGGATTTAGGAAAACCAGGCGGTGGTTCCAAACAATTTACCTTTATTGAGACCGGAAAGAAGTTACCAGGTGGAGACAAGTTACAGGCTTGGTCTACTTCCATCATCATTTTCAAACCAGTTAACAGTAAAGATCAGATCAAGCATGAGGATGAGGAAGGATATAATGGACTTCCCATTCGAGCCATGGTGGTAAAATCCAGAAGCAGCATCGGTGGCACGATTGCTACCCAGGAGTTTGTACAGGAATATGGATTTGACCCAAGACTTACCTTAATGAATTTCGCAAAGGAAAAGGGATTAATCTCTGGAAGAAATCCCAAGTGTTATTTCACTTGCAATCCAGAAGTCACATTCGATACCAGAATTTTCGTGGATGAGATGGATCGGGACCCGAGAATTGTGGAAATGCTCGCCGAACAGTGCAAACCGGAATTGGAGAAACTGATTCGAGTATATGACTTAACCGGAGATGCCGATGTAGATACGAATGCCGTGTCTTCTGGACAGGCAAAGCGAGGATTTCGGAATACGATGCGGAATATGTTTTACTAAGGAGGGAAGAGACCATGGATTATCCTCTTGACGTTGATTATATTAAGAAGCGACTCCCCTATGCTTCTAAGGAGCAATTAAAGCTCATTCGGGGAATTTTGGACTTGAAACCTGTCGAGCCATATGAATATACCAGTATTCAGAAGCGGATTGCAATGACCGGTCAATGTGTTCGATGGGATCAATTGGTTGGAATATCATCCTATCGAATCAATCTGGATACTGACCAGGTGGTTGGAGTCATCCCAGCGATCCTTAATGGGATTGAACGATTCCCATTTCGATTATTCAACTTTGGAATCGATCAACAAATTTTGATTGATCAGAAACTGGCAACAGAAAAAACGATCACGACAATTGATTTAGATAATGACCAGGTTGCAACTTGGGTCATCAATGTAATGCAGGAGTCCGATATAATCGGCTACATTCGGATTGTGATTGATTTGAGTCAGAAAACGATTGCTGTCACACCATCCTCCGGCTTATCCGACTATAGTACCACACTCCCATTGGAGTTATCATTCATTTTAATCATTCGACGAGATCGAAATATTAATAATAAAGACGATCCGAGGGAATGGGAATGAACGATATCGGGTACAGTAGCTTAAGCAGCATTTACAAAAAGGAGGACAAGAGATATGGCAATCAAATTGGGTTCACTTATCAAGTTCACGCATTATGCATTGGGTAAGAATGGGGGTGAGTCGTAATGGCCATCCACATGGAATTTTTAAAGCGACAGAATGAACGCTTTTATTGGAAAGACTCGCTCTGGTCAAAGGGATTGTTGGGGTACCCAAAGTATACCGACTCCCCCAGAATGATCATGTATAACAATATGATGGCACAGAGAGTGGTGCTAAATCGTTCTCAGAAGCCGAAGGTATTTACTAACTATGAAGATGCAATTGGCCGAAAGGGTTCCTACAATCGCATTGTACATCGGAACTGGCAAGTTGCAAAAATCATTAAGAAGTTTAAGGATCTGGATACAGACGTACAGTCTTATCTGATGTTTGTTTATGATCCGGCGGAAGATTATTATGACGTATTTGAGCGGAAGGAAGTGGAGAATCTTCCAGAAAAATACGGGTTTAGTTACGACAATCGTGTCATCGATGGTTATGATGAAGGAGATACGATTGTAGAGGGAACGATGATCTCAAATCCAACCTGTTTCGATGAATATGGAAACTATGGGTATGGAAGAGATGTCCCCTTCATGTACCAGATTAGCACCCGAACCCTTGAGGATGCAATCACCGTAACGAAACCATTGGCCGACACACTCACTTCGACCGAAGTGGATGTTGTAACGGTATCGTTGAATGATAACGATATGCTCCTTAATATCATGGGAGACATCGATCACTATAAATGCTTTCCGGACATTGGAGAGATGACGCAAAATGGACAGCTTTGTGTCCGTAGAAATATTGCACGAACCAGACTTCCCTTTGACTTAAAGGAACCCAATACTCGTAAAGTATTGAGCAGTGACAAGGGATTCTATGTCAACGGGATGGTTGTAGATATCGATATTTATTGTAATAAATCCAGAGAGGAGTTAATTGATACTGCTTACAATGGGCAGGTGCTCCAGTATCTGGACATGCTCGATGAGTTCCGTAGAGAAGTTCGGGATTATACTGCAGAATTGATCTTAAATGGACATCGAGTGAGTGATAGTATTAAGATTTTAAACAAACGCTGCTCTGAGCAGCTCAATAAGAAAGAGTTTAAGATCAAGGATGATAACAACTCCGCATTTAGTAACATTCGACTGGAATTTACCATCAAACGGCCCCAGGGATTATTCCGTGGACAGAAGCTGACTGGCCGTGTGGGAAATAAGGGAGTAATCGGTTCCATCATCGAAGACTATGAGGCATTCTATTTAGAGAATGGGACTAGAATTGACATCATCTTTGATACATTAGGAGTTATTAACCGACTCAATACCTTCCAGCTCTTTGAGCAGGGAATTACTTTCCGGGCACAGCGAGTTCTGGAACGGATCATCGATACGAAATCGATGAAGGAGAAGGAGAAACTTCTCTTTACTTTCATCCGCATCTTTGATGACGAAGAGGCAGATAAACTGGAGGCGGATTACCGGGAAACCTGTAAAACCGCAGCAGAAAAGAAGGAATACTTCAAGGTTGTGGAGGAGCATGGAATCTACATTCACGTTCCACCATTCTGGATGAAGAAATCGTTGTATGATTGCCTGTTGGAGTGTGACGAGACATTCCCATGGATTGAACCATACAAGGTATTCTTCTATGATCAGGTTTCCAAACGTTGGGTTCTGCAGATGAACCGACAGTATTGCGGAACCATGTATATTATGAAATTAAAGCAGTCCAGTAAGAAAGGATTATCTGCAAGAAGCACTGGATCCATCAGTAAGAAAGGAATTCCGGAAAAGAGTGATGAGGCGAAACGTTTCCATACGTCATATTCCAAGATTCCGGTTCGGTTCGGAATTCAGGAGAGAGACTGTAAGCTCATCCGGGTACCACCGGAATTAACCATCAAGGAGACGATTGCTCACAGAAGTTCTCCCCAGGCAAGACGTGCACTGGCAAAAGCGCAGCTTCTTACCTCTGGCGGCGTAAAGGACTTTGAGTTAACCGAATCCATGTCCAACCGCAACGTGGAAATCTTATCCGCACACATGCTGTTACTTGGATGCAGACTGGTGTTCAATGAAGATCGTCTGAACTTCTCCAAGGGAACCGGTACGAAGTTACACTTCTATCAGGGAAAACAGTATTTCTGTACAACGGAGCAGATGACAAAAATCGTTGCAAGAGACGTTGTAAAGCAGGCTTGTGAGACAAGAGAAGGAACTGGCCCGATTGTGATTGGTACCAATCAGCAGAAGGAAGACTTCTTAAACGAACTCACACAGAAGGTTGCGAAGGATCTGGTGATGTATGTAAAATAGAAACTAATTTGGGTAGAGAAAGGAGAAATCTTTTCTCTACCCAATTTCTATATTTTTTGTAAATTTGTCCAGCTAGGGATCATGAATATATATTATTATCGTGAACCCAAATGAATAAATTAAAAGATGAGGAGGAAATCGTTATGGGTAAAATTAGATGGATTATGGAGAGAAACGAGGAAGGAACTTTTCGCATGAAGACAGTATGCGGATTCCTGGAGCTCAATCTGTTTTGGGAAGAGGAAGCCGGTGGCTGGTATAACCTTTACCCGATCATTGATGGGAAAGTGTTAAGTGGACAGGCAACCACTCACTACTGGCCATTCTTCGATTCCGATGACTTCGTTGGTGTCATCGGTGAGATGGAGCGAAAGCTTGATGAGGTCAAATACAACGGAAAAGATCACATCACCCACATCGAATGGGACGATGATGACATTGTATTTGACCTCGAGGAGACGGATAAGGTCGTCCGTATTACGGCTCAGATCTATGGGGATAAGAAGGAATTCGAATTCTTTCGGTCTGAAAACGGAATTACTAAAGCAACGGAAAACGGTAGAGAACTCTGGTTTGATATGAATGAACTGGATGCTCAGTAAAAGGAGGTTCTGATCCGATGAGAAAGAAGAATGAATCTACTGTTACTAAACGGATGCTTATAGACGAAGACAGAAAAATCGGTTGGACAATGTGTACAGATTCTGGGGCAATCATTGCTAATGTGGAGTTCGGATTTGCAATACTTCAATTGATTTGGACGGATGATGACGTTTGCTATAGACTATGTCCGATTACAGCTGATGGGGATACGGTGATATTTGATCACGCTGACATACTGGTTCGGCATCTTCCAAAAATGGATTTTGCTTCGGCGCTGAGAGAGGTTGAAGACAAAATCCGAAAGACCTATTACACGTTGTTTGGGCATGGCCCTAATTCAATCATCTATTTTGGTGGCGATATCATGATTAGTAAGACGGTTGAGTATGTCGAAGAAGATGATGGACCGTCGTCCATCATATTTACATTCGAGACGCACGAGGATAGTGTACGAACGGTAGTTATCAACAATACAGCCATTCCCGAATCTCCGTCGTCAGATGGAATGATTCTCGTTTACAAAATTTCAGTAAATGGCGGGGATCCAGTAATTTTAAACGCATATAACTTGGAGAAAATATAGTTTATAGGTGGAGATTGTATCAAGAGCCTAGGAGGTAAGTTATGAGTAGCAATATCAACTGGAATGTGAACCTGAAGGATAGTGGAACCATCGTCGCTAGAACGAAGATTGGATTCATGATGGTGTATCTCGTTTATAAGAACGAGGGCATCTATTACCGGCTGAGCCCGCTTGTAGAAAATGGCGGTGTGCTCGGTGGGGATGCATACCTGCTGGTTCGCCAGCTTCCGAGGATGGATTTCGAATCTGCTTTACGGGAAGTTGAAAAGCGGATTCGCAATTCCGCATGTTACATCAACTTCAGTGATTGTGAGGATGATGTAATTTGCTGGAACGGGCAGGACAATGTCATCACCAAGACGGTTATCTCAGACACCAAGATGATCTTCGATATTACTTATAAGGGAGATCGTCGGGTTGTAGACACGGAGAAGACTCTTGTATTTGGTGATTCTCCGAGGATTGAATACAAGGTGTCCGTTGACAGTGGAGAGTGGACAACTGCAAAGGTTCACTACTACGTGAAGTAAGTACAGTTTCTTTGGATTCACCATAATAAGTTATGACTATATATTATTATGGTGAATCTATAAAAATAAAAATTCCAGAAGGAGGATATTAAAGATGAAGAAACTTGATGAATTAAGGAAGTTGATTGAGGAAAATGGAAGTGTTTCTAAGTTCCTCGGATTGATGTTGGATTCGGAGAGCACTTATTTTGTAAAATTTAGCGGTGCAACCCAGGATCCACTCAAGAGCCTGATTGTGGAGACGATCCATGATGCAGGTGTTCGACCGGACCTGACGGCGGACGAGAAAGAATTAATCTCAGGTGTTATCTTGGAAACAGCGGATGAGACGATTATGAAGATGGCAAAGAACCAGGGAACGGTTCGCCGGTCCAATCGTTTCTTCAAAGAACTGTACGCCAAGATGAATGAGAGCGATCAGTTCTCGGCCATCGTTGCATCCTATATGCAGGATACGATGATGGATGATCTGGCGAAGGAAACGTCAGATGGCAACTTATTGGCTGCGATTGCAATGTGGATTGTGTGTCGCTCAGTTTTGATTCCGATTGTACCGATCGGTGAGACCTCCCAGGAGGTACATGTGGAACAGGACACGCCGGTAGAAGAAAAGAAGGAAACTTCCGGAACGGTGATTGATGCGGAAGTGGTTGACGGAAAGGTAATAGAAGTTCCGTTACTCACGGAAGAAGAAACCAAGAAGGAAGAGAAGGTGGAAGAAGTAAAATCTGAAACCAAATCCGAACCGGTTAAGGAGGAAGGACTCGAAAGCATTATCCAGAAGTTTGCATCTGGGTTGTTACATGAGTTGGAGTCTTCTGGGAAGGTTGTTGATATGGGAACGATTACGAGTTCTCTGGAGACAATCTTAAAGGCGGCAACATCCACGGAGAAGAAAGAGGGTGGGACCGTCACGACATCGGCGTCGACAGCATATAAGGATGAGACAGAAGCGTCTCCAAAAACCGAAAACATTGCATCCGACCTTATCAAACTCAAAAAGATGGGACGAATGGGAGACGAATATAAGAAATTGTCCGGAAAGTTAATTAAAGCTGTGAAGACGGCAATGGACAACTATGGTGAGAATGCGACCAGTGACATGACTGAAGCAATGGTTCGCTTATTGGTATCGGTCATCGATTCGATGAACGTACTCGATGATATCATTGGATATATGGGTGGGAAGATCAACGAATTCCAGTTTTCCCATGTATTAAAGAGTTATGTTGCAAATTACGAAGCAAGTCGTAATTACCGCCACTATGGAATTAGTGAGAAAGAGATGGCATATGTTTCCAGGGATGTGGTCGCATATGAATTCTTGAAGCAGAACCCCGGTTTCGACAGAGTTCCGTCGATCGAAATGGTCGATCTGATCAATCCGGATAAGATTAACGGAGTGTCTGCATTTAAGTATCTGATGCTCAATTTCAAGGATGAGAATGTAAACAAGGCATTCAAGTCGATGAAACGGTCGGATGTCGAAATTCTCGCCAAGATCGTCGAAGAGTATGATGATACCAAGAAGGTTATTGAGTTAGCGGAAACCTTTGGTTGGAGAGATATTGCCATCGATGTGGCAGCTTAATGCTGAGAATAATTGCGGGGAAATTTCCCCGCAATTATTTTTTTATCATTATACCTATATATTATTAAGGAGTACAATAAGATTAGAAAGGAGTTTACAATGGAAGAAACAATGAAGATTTCCATGGATGATCAATTGAAACGATTGTACTTCGATTCCATGGGAAAGAATTCAACAGACATCGAATCCGTACTTGAAGATTGTGATTTGGAAGATATGGCAGAAGAACTGCTCCATTATCCAAACCAATCCGACCCTTATTTTACTGAATCCCTTGGTCGATTCATTGCCGTATTAAATTATATCGACGAGGGAACCGAAATCCCAGTTCCAGTAGGGGATGAGTTATATGACCAGCTACTGGAAATCTATAAGACAATTGGAGGGACGGATTATACTGGAATCTCTTCCTATCAGGAAGTTGCTTCCAATGAAGAGAAAACTGGGTATCATAAGTATCCAGAAATCCGTGGGACACTTGGAAAGGTATATTTCATCTGGGACAACGAAACTCCAGAAGGAGATACCAGACATTCTCTGGAAGATTATTATTACAACGTAAAGCGTCAGATGAATGCGTTGGGTAAGAGTATGCCAAAAACGATTATGATCGTTTGTGCGTTAAAGTATGATGGAACTTCCCAAGTATTTGAATGTGAAAAGGGTAAAATAAAACGAGTTCTCACCAGATATAAGGTAGAACTCAATCTCGGGAAAGACATCACTCATGTTTATGAGGGTTCCGATTTCAAATTGGACATTCCGGATTATTTTAAGAAGCTTCCAACTTATGGAGTAAAGACCGAATGTTATATGAAACAGGATGACTTTGAAAAATATAAGTCCGACTATGGGGATACGAAGTGTAACCGAAGATCCGCAATCACCTCAATTGTGAATCGATCTGAGGAACGAATGGACCATGCTTTATTAAAGTATATCAGTGTCCGCCCGTTCCAGATTTCATCCGAAACTTACATCGAGATTCCAGACTGGGATCCAGTGAAGAATCCGTGGTACTACTGTGGGGTAATTGCAAATCATCATCAGTGGATTTGGACTGGTGGAAGAGTAACAAAGTGTATTGATTTCACCAATCCAGCGGAATTTCTAAAGATTGTGAATTACAACATCCCAATCATCAAGGATGATGCACTACGTAACCATATCCCGATTGATGGAGTAGTAGTGACTCTTCTCAATGATACTATCATTGAAGCCGTTGGTCGGAAGAACGATCGAAACATGTTCCAAATTGCTTATAAAATTCCCGCTGGAATTGCAAAGACGACGATAAAAGATGTTGTGTTCCAGGTTGGGCCAGCAACTGGTACCGTGACCCCAGTGGCAATCTTAGAGCCAGTTGTCATCAATGGGAATACCATCCGGAATGCAACTCTTAGTAACTTTGCTAAAATGGAGAAACTGAATCTTCACATTGGAGACGAGGTAATGATTAAGTATGATATCATCCCGAAGTTATATAAGAATGAGACCTGTAACCTCTCTGGAGGAAAGAGGATTGTTCCACCAAAGAAATGCCCGGTCTGCAAAGAATCCTTAACTGGGAATCGATGTGAGAATCCAAACTGTCCATCAAAGGTAGGTGGGAAAATCTATAACTATATCCGGAAACTTGGAATTGCAGGGTTTGGAAAACAGACGGTTAATGATTTGGTCATGCTGGGAGTCCTGCACACAATTCCAGATTTATACCAGTTGGAACTTCATCGGGATAAGATTTTAAGTTCTCCAGGGTTTGGACGAGTTTCGTTTGAACATCTGGTTCAATCGGTCAATGCAAGACGGGTTGTTTATCCCCACGAGATACTGGGTGCAGTGGGAATCCCAGATATTGCAACAAAGACGACCAAATTGATTTGTCGGCAGTTTAGTCTGATTGACTTAATTGCCAATCCAGATGGAATAACGGAGAAATTGGTTCAGATTGATGGGATTGGGGAGAAGAAGGCAAAGAAATTGGAAGAAGGGATTCGAACCTATCGAGACATTCTTCTCTATCTGGTAACCCATTTGACACTAAAGGAATATCCGGAAGAAAACTACTCCCAAACGGTTACCTTTACCAATGTCCGGGATAAGGACTTTGAGCATTTTCTAAAGGAACATGGGGTAGATGTATCCGAAAGTTGGGTATCCAAAGTGTCATTAGTGATTGCTCCAGATGGAAAACCAATTCGATCCACGAAAATCAAGAAGGCAGAGAGTGCAGGAGTTCCCGTCGTTCCACTCGAAAAGGCAAAGGAAATGTTTCATTATAACGGCTAAGGAAATACGATTATGGACAGACGGATGTGTACCAACCCTCTGGTCAACATCATTCTCATTCACTTCCATGAGATTTTAGCAGAAATTGTTGCAAACCGAGTATGGGGAGAAGATGTACCAGATGAGGTGATTTACGACAATGCCATTGAGGTACTAGCCAATACGCAACTCATGGCATGGTCAAAGGAATATCAACGATGGGAGATCTGTGAGGTTCGGCGAATTGATGAATCGCAAGTAACTTTTCAGATGCTCCCACTTCAACAAGTCATTGCGGACGATTATCTTGTCGATACCGCAAGGATTTTAACGTCCGTTGGGAAAGACATCGTTCTCCCATCGGACAATCAATCGTTATCACTATATGGTTTATCGTTAGATTTCGCGGATATGCTCTACTGCTTATTTTTGCGGATTCAGGAGTATAAAAAGATCATTGCTATTAAACCGATGATTACGGATTTGGATAGTTGTCTCCAGCTATTAAGTGGGGAGACACTATCTGAATTTCAAATGCGATCTTCTCTTTTTATCAATACAGCGACAGGACAGAGTTTCAAACATATCGGGCTTGCCGTCAACCAGGGTGGTCAGTCTACGAAGATGCAGATTCGGTTCCTGTATGCAATGGAATTAACCCCAATGGTTATTCAGATACGAGATATGTTGGGAAAACGAAATGACCCACTAATCAACAATTCGTATCCTATCTTACCACAACCAACCTTAGAGAAGATTATTTTAACTCCAATACGAGAAGATTTCCCAGGAGATACACCGATTATATCGTGAAAATCTAGTCAGAATCTAACAGAGCATTAACGTATATATTATACGTTTGACCTGAGGTCAACAGGTTAATCTTAATTGAGGAGGATATACAAGAATGAGCAAAGTGACCGAAACAGAAAAAGCAGTAAATGAAGTGACAGAGGAGGCAACTCCAGTCGAGAATGTACTGGAGCGGAAGAACCCACTGTGGGCATTTGGAAACAACCGAATTGAGATTCGTAACATCGCTGAGATGGCAGGAGAATCTCTGGAGACGGTTCTTCCGGAGATTGATTTTAGAACCCACTGCGTTGCGATCCCCTGCACGGTATTGTGTTTCATGAATGAACTTCTGAATCGTCTGAATAAGATTAAGATTGAGACGAAGAAACCGGTAACGTTCCAGTTTGGAAATCTGATGACTCTGGAGATCGAACAGTTGGAGATTGCGGATGCGGAAAAGAGTGGTTCCTTGAATCCGGCGATTTATCCCGGTGAGGAACTGGATTATGATAAGAGGGATATCGTTCCTTCCGATGCAGTTTCCTCTGATATGGCAAAGGAGTTAGCAAAGATTGATGGTCCGGATTTACCGGCTCAGTTCTATGGAGATCGGGAGTTCTATAAGAAGATCTCGGAGACTTGTATGCAGGAGCTTGATAAAGAGTATGGAGTAGTATTCTTCAACTGGTCCATTATTCCGTTAATCACTCTGCATTTCTTCCGAGCAGCGAAACGGTTCCTGATTGAGAATAAGGACAATGAGGAAACCGGAATCGCAATTGATTTTGCGAATATATTAACCATCGGAATTTCCAAAGAAGGGCCGGATGATGATGTATCGTATGCAATTTATCTGGAGCCCGGTCAGATCTTTAAGAAGGATTATGGAAAGTCAGATGCGATTACAGAAGAATATTCAAACTAAGGAGGTATCGTATCATGGCTGGTACGACAATCGGAATTATCGTTCACAAGGTCGTGAACGAAACGAAACTTGAGAAAATCAGAAAACCGGTGACAGCAGTCACCGGTGTATTTACCACAGTAACCTTTGCAAAACTCGATGTTCTTGGTCGGTATGCTGGGAGCATTGAAAAGAAGGGTGAATTCATCGGAATGGATCAGCTCCAGAGAAATCTGATCTTAAAGACTAACTCTGGTACGGTCCAGATTCCAACGGATAAGCTCTTGACGATTACCCAGGATGAATCGATCGAGATTGCACCTGGGTCCCCGAATGAGGAGATTCCTACTGGGGAGTAATTCACAAGAAGAGGAGTATGGAATTATGCTTCACAGGATCCGAGAGGCATTCCCTAATCCGAATGCCGATAAGTTTAACGTTGATTTGATGGAACACCGAGGGGAGAAACCCTTGGTGGACTTCATCGTCAACTGTTTTAAATCGATCCATACGACACTGGAGGAAGTAACATTAACGGACTACACCTTCATCTCCGATGTGGATCGAGTCAGTCAGTCTGATTATGAACGAACTCGTTCCAATAAGAAGGCGGATAAAGAGCAACGGTATACATACACGACGCAGTCAAACTTAGGAGAACTGACAATGCGGTTTACGGTTGATTTACGGGATAACCCCATCGCAAGAGACAAACAGTTTCTCCATTATACGGTCAGAGAACTGATCCCCATTGAGGTCGATGGTTGTTATCTTTTGAATGGAACCAGATACCCGATTCAGTATCAGTTGACCGAACGTACGACGTATGTAACCCCAGGAAATCTTGTCTGCAAAGCTTTGATGGGTATTAAGTTATCTAAGGAAAAGGTACAGGCGAGAGACCATAGAGACAACCTTTATACCTTTAATGGCTGGAGAGTAAATATGTTCAATGGGACAGCAAATGTAGCATACTTCTTTCTCTCCAGCTATGGGTGGTATGATTTCTTGGAGTTCTTTCAGTTAACTGGAATTGTGGAGTTGACCGAAGAGGAACTTCGAGATCCCGAATATACGTATCTTAAGATTGATCCACCATTGTATTTGAAGGTAAAGACGAACTTCTTAACGAATCGTTATGTCCAGGGATTAGTTGGGACCATCATTGCAGCAATGCCCAATCACATTACGGCAGCGGAGGTATTGGATCCAGCCACTTGGGTAGCAAGAATTGGTGCTACAAAGAAGAACTCTCCGAAAGAGAGTCATTATGAACTTGGTACCAGATACCGGAAGTTATTCAACCGAATGTTGGACGATTCGAGCATCGATGCCTACGAGCTTACGATGTATAACAAGAAGGACATTCTTCATATCTTACGGTGGATGATTCAGGAATATGGACCGCTTCGAGAGAAAGACAATCTCGATATTATGAATAAGCGTCCAAGAAGAAATGAAGTGATCGCTTCGTTAGTAAACGGAGTTATTTCAGAAAAGATTAAACGATTTGTCAATACCTCAGTAAAGACTGAGGAACGTTTGGTGGATGCATATGCAGCCCTCTTTACCTACAAAGGTACAGAGGTGATATCAAAAATGCATCGCTCAGGTTTAGCAAAATGGGAAACCCGCATAGGGTAATCATCCCCCTCTATACGGTAACGTGTGGAGGCTCCGGGTTAATTGTCGGAGAAAGGGTCAAGGCCTTGGTTACCACAACGTAATCCGAAAGGATAGGCGTGACGGTTACGAAAGTAAAAAGAAAACCGAGGATGGGATATGGTGAAATAAAAGCCTTCTTCTGAATCCATATCATAGGAAGAAGGTCCTAAGTCCTCTAACAAGCCCTGTTCATCGCAGCGAAACACCTAAGGATTCGAAAGAATTACGGTGGACGTTCATCGACTAGCTCCTTGAGGGAGATTGTAAAGCCACAAGCGATAAGAACCTAGTTCTTATCAGGTGGAAGAAAAATCCGGCTCCTATGAGAACCATAGGATGAAGATATAGTCAGCGCACCAGGTAACACTGGTGGAGGAAACTCCATTGTGAAGTTGCGTTCACAGTGAAATTTGTGTACAAATAGTTTGTATACACGGATGATAGCGTTAACGATATGGATTTGCCAAATAAGTTCAAGGTTACTTTGACAGGACCTAATGCAATTGGTAATAAGAACCCGAGAAATGTATCTGCCAAACAGAAATCATTGGATCCGTCCCACATTGGAATTTTATCCCTGGACGTTTGTGGTTCATCCAACCCAGGAATGAGTAACTACTTCAACTTCCTTTGTGAAACGGATGGGATTCAGTTTAAGGGAAGACCCCCAGAACCGGAAACGTTTGGACTGGAATGGTTCCGTATCCGGATGCGGGATGAGGGGTTCGATCCAGAGGGGAATCAGGTATTCGGATTATCCTTCTCAGACCCCATTAAGTTTAATAACATGATGGATGTATACGATGATATTTCCATCCATGCACGATCGAAGGAGGAGACTTCGCTTGATAAGTAAGGATCAAGTCCAAAGTGTCTCAACGATCCTATTTCAGACGGAGCAATTGCGAGTGCAATGCTCCGTCTCTTTATTTGACCGTGAGGCAAATGAACTGACATACTTTAGTGTCTTTCAGGGAAATATGGGAAGATATGTGAGTATCAATCCGAAGACTTCTCTTCGGATCCGTTATGCTCCAAAAATTGGCTCTGTGGAATATGTGGTCAACCACAGTAATAGTTCCAGCGGATACAGCAGACAATCCCAGGTTTATGTTACGCCGAACTATCTCTACGGGCTTAATCGGGCCATCAAAGAGTTCTGGAAACGGTTTAACCGGGATGATCTTTATGTCTATAATGAGGAGGGGTATCCGGTTGCGATGAATGCCCACCCGGATGATATTGTGACACTCGACATGGGATATGGGCAAGCACTACGATTATCCCCGTCCATCTATTATCCACCGGATCGAAAGATGGGGGAGGTGCAGGAATCCTATCCGGGAGTTGCTATTAATGTAAATCTGGAATCGCAAGAAGCGAATTTAAACTTGGAGCAATTTACAAATTTCATGGAAGTACTTGAACGGTTTGACTTTAATCAGATGGGAATGCAGTTACTACAGAACTATCTGCTGTTAAAGAACGAACCACAACTTACCATGGCAAACTATACGAAGGATGGACAACGGATTCAGAAACCCATTGCCAGGGAAGTAACGAGCAATGCGCTGATGCAGTTTCGATCTTCTAAGAATGAAGATGGAGAGTACGTCAGTCAGAATCCTATTGTACAAGCCCCAACCACACTGGACGAATTAAATTAGGAGTTCATATGAGAAAATTGGATTATTTTTATCGGATCAATGTATCCACAAAAGATGAGCGTCATCAGCGTATGTTAAAGCAGGCAAAATCTTATAGTTCAGAATACCCTATTGGGAGAATCCGTATTCCTGGCAGTTTCAACGATATCACAGCGGATGAATCTTTGTCCCCATTTGCACATTGGATACTTGGATGTCTTCTGGATCAATTTTTAGATTTTCCAAGTGTTGATATCATTGTATACGATGGGGACCACCCAGATGCGAAAAGAAATGAGAAGCGACTTCACAATTGCATCGATATCTATATTGACGGTTGTGGCTTCCTACAACGGCCAGGTGACCTATTCGCAATATCGCTCGAGGGTCAACTTCGATCTATCGGGGGCTCACGAGTGATGATATCGGAACTATAGTTAATTTACAAGGAGAAAGATGATATGGAATATTTTCATGACATTATAACCGGGGATTATCACCCAGTATATCCATACCCGGAAGACGAATCTACCTTAGAGGTAGGAAAATATTATCGAACGGGAGCGAAGGTTCTTCCCTATCTAGGGAAGTTCCCATCGGAAGTGATTGTAAAGAATCACTACGAGTGTGGGATTGCAACCATTGACGACCACAAAGGTCCAATTCGAATCTTAAATGGAATCTGGAAGAATGAGTCTCAGAATAGCCATCGGTATTCAACGGAGAATATTGCCGCTGGTGATTATGGGGATGAGCTAAGTCAAGAGATGGGACCGGAAGACATCATTGAGAAGTACATGAATGCTTGGGATGCAGGAAGGAACCTGGCAGCCAGAATTAAGATTGATTCTGGTAGCGGGGGAGACATCTATATCCCGAAGCAGCGAGAAGAGGATTCCCCTTTGGAGCGAATCTTAAAGCTCATGATTATTTCCATGAAAGTGGTATCTTCTGAGCAGAGAAAGAAACTCTCCAGCGACTACGATTATGACAACATGGTGAGTTCCTTAGACGGGGCAACGAAGCACATGTCCATTATCAAGTTCTTGGAATGGACGAGGTTATTGGAACTTAAGTGGGAGTTTTCGGTCTTTGATTTAGACGGGGCCCCGTATCCACTGGGGAAGACGTTAACAATTACGAATGAAGATCAGGGGTGGGTAGACATTACCCCACCGGAAGACAAGGAATACTTCGTAGTTCCTTTAACCGAAGGGGAAGATCCTTATAAAAGGCTTATCAAGTTAGCACTCTTTACGAAGATGGTACCCACAGCGGTCTATCGAAAGAAGGGCAGCACACCGCACCAGATTAACAATATGAAGTCAGCGCTTCGCAGTAAGCAGAAGATGACTTCCGATTACTTTGCGATTTGGTGTGAGCTTCTTAGTATGGGAAGCAGTTTTACGTTAACGAATCAGGACGGAATATGGTACAAGGCGGTTGGTTATGAGATCACCACCAACTATGAGGAGGAGGGAACAGCGGATGGTTGATCAGCAACAGATTGAATCGGCGCTCCGTTTATCGAATCGAGATCTTGCCTATGTCGTGATGGATCGGCTTAATGTCGTAGATCCAACGGACATGGTGACATTGAAGACGGAAACCGCGAAGGATTTCTTAGATGAATTATGTATGCAGTTAGAAGAGACAAAGACATTATATGAAGATCAGTTAACCGAGATTCAGGATCAAAAGGATGACTTGGAGCACATTTACATGGCCCAGCGAATTAATGGGGAAGACAATGAGGAAGCCATGCACACATCCAATGCAATCAGTGACTTGGTTGTGTTACGCCGAACCATCAAGGATGCGAGTACGGCAACACGCATTATGTTTGAAAATTTCAGTCGTACTCGAGGATTTATTCGGAATATGGGCTCTCGTGCCTATACACCAAAGTCCAATGCATTTAAGAATATTGCAAAGGTAAAAGCAGATGTCTTATCCCCAAAGGTAACCGATGAGTATCGGTCGTCACTAAACCATCTCTATTCCCATGTGGCAGAGATGGTAGAGCGAAAGAGTGTAGCAGAAAAGACTGAGGGACAGACAACCATCAGTGGTTCTACTTATACGAAAGAATCTTCGGTCATCCCAGAGAATCCTTTGAATACTCCAATTGCATAGAATAAAAGGTGTCGAATTCGACACCTTTTATTTTTTAATGTGATCTATGATTATATATTATTATGGTGAATTCAGCCAGAATGAATCACTCACAGAAGAAGAATGAATCGGAAATAGCAAAAAATATAGCCGATTAATGAATCAGCTGAGGATAATTGCTTGCGTAGTCAGAATGAGTCAGGGGGAGTTATAATTATTTAGATAGATAAAACGAATCGAAGTTCTTGAATCAATCACGGAAAAGAAGAGAATCACCATTCACAAATCACCCATATTATCGAAATGAATCAAACACTTTAAATCAATCATATTTCGCAAATGATCTCATATAATAATAATCACTTAGAATGCCTAAAATGAATCAGATTTTTCGAGTCAATCACATCGGCTCAATGAATCATTGGTAGATAATCGATCACGCATGTTGTATGAGTTGTGGGAGAAAAATCATTCAGGTAAATGTAACGAATCTTCTAAGTTGAGTTCATCGTAAAGCAAGAACGAGTCAGATATACCTAGTTAATTAATTACCATTAAACGAATCAATAGTGACGAGTTATCTGAATAATGGATAGAGCGGTTAATCATTTGACCAGAATCAATTATATTACAAGAATGAATCATTGTAAGAAAAACAATCAATCTTTATCAATGAATCAAAGCTTTTGAATCACTCGGTATAAGATAATGAACAATTAGCACGTAAGACAATCGGAGGGGAAAAGCGAATCTCAGAATCAGAATTATTCAAATGAAAACAATGAATCACTTACGATGAGTCAGTCATCATTGATGAATGAAACTATGCCTACCAAATCGTTCAAATATTGATAATGAATCAAGAATTGGGAGACGTTAAATGAGTTAAAATGAATCATTTCATACAATCCGATTGAGAGACACAAATGAGTTGGACATTAAGAATGTATCAAAATTCTTAAACGAATTCATAGAAATGAAACCAATTATAAAGAAATCAATGAATCAAACATTGAAAGTCAATCAGGCTTGGCAAATGAACCAACGGTATAAAAATTATTCAAATTGTGTAAATGAACCATCGAACCCAAATCAATTAGGGGCTACGAGAGAATCACTGTATGGGAATTGATCATATTCACTAGAATGAGTCAAGTAAAAAGAACCTTTTGTAAGGAATAAACGAGATCAAAGAGTACGAAACCATTGGGGTATAAAAACGAATCAGTTGTAAAAAATCAATCAACCGGGGGAAATGAATCAGGGCATTTAAACCAATCAGGGTATGGCAAATGACTCAAACTTATAAAATGATTCAATCATGTTGAATGAGTCAAAGATGCTGAATTGTCAATTAAATACGAACGAATCAGTCGCACCAAATAAACTCATACTGTTTGAATGAATCAATCCAATCGAATCGATCAGCTTTCGTAAATGAATTATCCATGATGAAGAATTTGAGTGCCTCGAATGAATCAACCGCACCGAATAAACTTACGCTGTCTGAACGAATCATGCATCATCAATCACCCATGAAATATGAATGAATCATCACTGTAAAATAAATCATTGGACAAAAATGGGTTTAGAGAAATTGAATTATTTATCTTAATAAAACGAGTCAATGCTTTTGAATTATTCGGAAGGAGAAAACGAATTATATAATAGAAAGGAGGAAAAGGATGGACCAGCAATATCTGTACCCATCGGTACAATTTATCAGTATTGAGCTAGAGAACTTTGCAAGTCTAAAGTCTGGGATGAATATCAATCGACTTTACATCGACTTTACAGAGTTAACCCATACGATCACATTGCTTGTTGGAGAGAATGGTTCTGGGAAGACTTCGGTGCTACGATGCTTCCACCCATTCGCTTACAACAGTGGGTCCGGCGATGACCGGGATAATGCAGAGTTGATCATCGAGGGGAAAGATGGTAGAAAATGTTTAGTGCTTGGCTACCTCGATGATGTCTATGAAGCCGAGCACATCTATGCGAGAAAGAAGGACACGTTGTCGGTGAAGAGTTACCTACGAAAGAATGGCGTAGAGTTAAACCCTTCCGGCAACGTGACTTCTTTCAAAAACTTGATTGAAAATATTTTTGATTTAAAAGAGAGTTATTTGGCCCTCTTGAGCATTGGGAACACGGTTTCCAGCTTTGTAAAATTCACAGCAGCAGAACGAAAGAAGTTTGCCATTAAGCTATTCTCCATCCTAAACATCTATTCTGTCTTCTATAAGAATGCGACAGCGATGGTGCGGGAAGTGAAGCCATTACTATCCAACGTCAGTGCCAAATTAGAGCGGTATCGGAACTGTAATCTGGATGATTTGGAGAAAGAGAGGAAAGTGCTAGAACGAATTATTGTCAAGCTGGATTCCGAACTAAAGCAGATCCTCATCGAGGTTGGAGAAGTACGAAATGGGATTAGTCAGAACCAATCTACGATTGATGACTATGACAAGAAGCAGAAACGAGTACTCGAACTACTCAGTTACATCAATCAGTTACAATCCAAACGAACCATTCGGGATGTAGATACGGTAACGAAAGAGTTAGAGTCAACTTCGCTGGAGTTAGCAAAGGTGTCGATGTCCATTACGATGGCAAAGGATAGCATCGAGCGAGAGTTGACTTATCGGGATGAGAGACAGAAGCATCTGAATGAAATCTCCGAGCGGGTTAGTAAGATGGCCAATGACATTGACATCAATGAGTTGGTTGAGTTGAAACTAAAATTGGAATCCGAATACCTAGGATTAGGGTTATCTGATTTGAAACGACCGGCAAAATCATCGGCGGAACTCATTCGGTCTAAGATCTATATTGATGAACTGCGAGGAAACTGCATTGACTTAATTACCGATGTAATTCATCAGCAGGTAATTGAGCCAACGATTTCCAAATATCTGGAGAAGCATGAGGTTTTAATTCGGGACTTAGAAAATCAACTAAGTAACGATACGGAAGCTTTGGAGTTACACCGAACCGCACAAGCAGCTAGAAACTTGATCCCCAAACGATTCATAACCAGTATCCGTTCGAACCCATGTGAGACCAAAGAGAAGTGTTCCTATTACAAATTTTATGAGAAAATCTACGGGGTACTCTCAAAGACCTCCGATGAAGCGGAGAGTGAGTTAACGAATTTGGAAGAGAAGCATCAAATCTTGGAGGATCGAACCAAGGCAGCTAAGATTATTGGGAAACTCTACAGTTTCATTTCTAGGTACAAGGAAGAGTTCTCGTTACCAATTGAAGTATTTGACCCAGAGCAGTTTCTCTTCCAGTACATGGACGACCGGGACATTTGTAATCGGAATCTGTTGAATGAAATGATTGCAATTGCAGAGCGATTTGAGAGAGGGGAACAGCTCCAGGATCAGATTAGTAATACGATTGATAAGATTGGAGCATTGAGTTCCACCAGAGAGTTATATGACTCCATGAATGAAGATATTAGATCCACACAAGCGACCCTTAAAGTGATTGAGGAGCGGTTGGAGTTTTCCAGAAAGGATCAGGTATTCTATGAGACTAGACTGGATGAACTAACCAGGCAGGTTTCTTCGTTACAAGATGAGAAGAAACTGGCAGAAGAGTTAGCGGATTCCAGACTGGAGATGGATGTGTTAAAGGAAGAGATTTCTGCAATTGAATCCTCTATGGGAGAAATTCGAGTGATGCAGACAAAGCTTTCCAAGTTATCAGACAAAGAAACCAGTATCCGACAAGAGATGGATGAGAAACGGAGTCGGGTGAATTCTATCCAACAGACCATCGATACGATTCACTCATTAGAAATGGAACAGGAAGACTTATTTACGAAACTCAACCAAAGGCTTGCCATTCAGCAAGCCGTGTCTCCCATCAATGGAATCCCGTTGGAGTTTATCAATGACTTCATCAAGCATGATCTCATCCATATGGTGAACGATATTCTGGACACGGTTTATCATGGGAAGCTTCGTCTCGATGGAGCGAATACAATCATTAATGACACGGATTTCATTATTCCGTATGAAGTGAATGGGATTTGGGTGAAAGACATTAGTCGTGCTAGTGATGGACAGAAGGCAATCTTAACGTTAGCATTTTCCATTTCCCTTATCAAAATGACCGGTGGCCGGTATAATATCATGCTTCTGGATGAAATGGATACAACTCTGGATGTAAGTAGTAAGGCGAAGTTCATTGAGCTACTAGAGAATTATGCAAAGGAAATTAAGGCTTGGATGATCTTCCTAATCTCACACAATTCGATGTTCGATGGACACCCAGTTAATATACTACTAACATCGAACGAAGTAATATCCAATACGCAAGATGTGACAATCGTTCGTTTGTACGAAGGAGGTACAAAATGAGTCGATTTAACTTACGAGAAGATTTGATGAATCAGGTGTTAAATGATCCAGAAACGTTAGTGGATAAATGGTATACTCCGTCTCCTGGGGTGGCGGAGTATTTCAATCAGACAAGATTACCATGTTATAAACCGACTCCTTGCCGGTCCCAAATTAAGTGCTGTGCACAATGTCGGTATGGGAGGAAACCAGATCCGACTAAACATGTCTTCCACGAACCTGCAGAACCAAGAGGTTGTTTGTATCTTAAGGTATTTCCTTGGACTAGATTTCAGACAGCCTATACTTGCAGGCTTACGGATTACATAAGAGAGAAGAATTTGATGCGGGGTGGAATGGAAGGCCCCGTATTCTTACGTCAAATTGAACCAAATCTCATGATGATGTATCTGACGCATGAGTACCCAATTGTAAAGTTGACACTCGATGAGGATAACATCATCACAGATATGGAACTGGCGGAATGGGGAAGTCGATTAAACGATCGAGCAATTCCGGAGTTAAAAGACTTCCTAAACTTCCAATTAGTATTTCCACACGAAGGAGAAAAATGAAACTATGTATACAATTCTTCAACTGTTATTTGAAACCGCATTCCGAAAGTTGACATTATGGATGGCAGGTAGAACAAGAAGATTTAGTGGATTCCCACCAATCTTAGTAGACTCGGTTATGCCAGCATTCGGTAATGCAAAAATCCACTATCATGTAGCGAACTTAAGTGGTGGTCGATCAATCGAGGGGAAAGGTTACCTTCTTGATATGGTTGAAATCTTAACCTGTTCCTACGATGTAAATGCATATACACCGAGTAAACTGGGTGATGACCAAAGTTATGATCACGTATGCACAAACATAGACCACGAGATGCAAGAGATGATGGATCGCAATATGATGGAACATATTCTCCGCACGAAGACAGTATCCGACATCATTCAGTCTCTTGGAAACAATTTAGCGTATAATAAACAATTCCCGGGGATTGAAAACATTCGATTGTTGGCGGCAGTGAAATTTCGAGAGAATATGGATGAAGCGTTAGATGGGGAAGAAGCTAACCCCACAAGAGAATCTTTTACGGATTTCGTAGAAAAAACAATGTTTCGATTCGAGGAACAGATACTAATTTCTGCAATCTGCAAATGTTATCCGTATATGGTTAATTATATTTCAGAAATCACCGCAATCTCCATCTCATTGGCATCAATGATGCTATCCATCCTGTGTTGTATTCCGGTGACCTGGCAGCTTGCCAAAATCTTATTGCAGTGGAACCCGTACACGTTGGCTGGAACCTTTGTGTTATTCATCTGGGTATTCTCAATCGTATTCGGAATTGGAATAACGATTAATAGTATTCGTTACGTGACCAAAACCAGAAAATACCCAAAGGAGTATGTGGCTAGGAGGTCCTGCATTGACTTTACGGATGGGGTTGGCCATAAGTATCGTGTATTCTTCACTTTATTCTAAAGAAAATAAGAGTATGATACCCAGTAGAGGATATCATACTCTTATCATTTTTTTGTTAACTTGTTCGGAATACCACCAGGCGTAAATTTAACGCAACTTCTGGTTTCTTGTTATTACAATAAACCGTAATGGAATTGTTATTGGTTACAATTCGACTGACATTCGCCCAGGACTTCTCCTGACTGATCGCTAAGCTAACATCATTTGCATCCGAAATTAATCCAACCAAGGGTTCATCGGTCGTTAAGATTCCAGGCACGGATACCGTCTGAGTATACGGGGCACTGGACCCAGAGTAATTGGCAGTTAAGTTTGCATAGTAAGTCATCATACTTACCTTATTGGATACCACTGTATCCAATGTTTCCAAAATTTCCGTCAAATTACTAAGACCCTGGAAAAGGTTTGAGTCACTGGTGTCAAAGTATACCGTATCCGTACTGGTCTTAAACGAATAAACGTTTCCTTCATAATCTTCATACGAGATTTCGATGTATGTTGTATCCCCTTGCTGAATCGTATCTCCAGAGACCATGTATTGATACCCTTCCGTACGCTCTACCTCTTCGTCTTTTCCAACGACGATAGTAGGAGTCGATGTCTCTACACTGGTCACGTATTTTTCCAATTCTTGTACTCGATCGTCAATCAGCAGTAATGCATTGATTTCATCAACGATTGATTCGAATCCTTCTGCCAGACCAAGCAGATCATCGATGTGATCCTCAATCCGCTGAACTTCCTCATTCAGATCCAGGATGATCTGATCAGCCTGGTCTTCCTTCATGAAAATCTGTTCCTGGAATTGAGACACAATAGTGATCGTACGATTCTCCAGGTTTTCCATCTGATCCCGGAGATTATAGATCGTATTCATGGCAGGTTCGATTCCGTCAACCTTTTCGATAAACTCTCCCGTCTTAGCGGTTAACTCAGCTAAACGCTGCAGCAAGTCCTTGGTGATATCAATCGAGTTCGGTTGATTCGCCCGCGATGTAATGCTGTTTGCGTCTATCATCGTCTTACTGGCCATGGTGTCAACTCCTTTCTTTTAGTTTAATGTAATGTGCAAAAATACAGAATTTCTCCTGTATAACGTGTATCCTACTGACTTGTTCCCAACCAACCACACAATGATAATTACTCAAAGAAAGGAGAGAAACTACGATGTCTGTTACAAGAGACGAATTAGTCGCTTGGTGTAAATCCAAGCTTGGGACCCCGTACATCTATGGCGCAAAGGGTGAAGTCATGACCCAGGCCAAGTTAAATTCCTTAGCCGCTTCCTATCCGAGCACGTTCACCACTTCCTATATCAATAAAGCAAAGAAGTATATTGGGAAGAGGTGTTGTGACTGTTCTGGTCTGATTAGCTGGAAGACCGGTATCATCCGTGGCTCCAGTAACTACAAGAACACTGCAACCGAATCCTACCCGATTTCTCAGCTGAATGAAGATCATATCGGTTGGGGACTTTGGAGAAGTGGGCACATTGGCGTATACATTGGCAATGGAGAAGTGATTGAGGCAAGAGGTATCGATTACGGTACCGTAACCTCTAAAGTGGCAAATCGAAACTTTACCCATGTGATCAAGCTGTGCGACATTGACTATGGCGCAAAGGCTGTAACCGGATGGGCAAAGGAGAATGGTATCTGGAGATACTATGAGAATGGTGCTCTGGTAAAGAGTCGCTGGATGTTCCTCAACAACTACTGGTATTATTTCGATGCGGATGGAAACCTGGATACCGGATGGGTACTGGGTGCCGATGGTACCACTTGGTATTACTGTGAAGAGAATACCAACGATGACCTGATTGGTAAGATGGCCGTAGACCGTGTTGTCTGGACAGGTGGTAAGAATTACTATCTGGATAAGGAAGGTAAGATGATTGATGGTGGCCATGTCCTGACCTTTGAGGTGCAGGATGGCGGTGAGATGATCCTCAAAGCGATCACTGAAAAAACAGGAAAGTAAACAAAAAATAGATAGAATAGGATAAGTTATTTATCCTATTCTATCTTACATTCTCCCAAAATGAACATTTTGGCTCCGTCGATCCATTTCAGAATTATTAACTATTCAATTGTACTGATTCATTTTTATTCATTTACTTATTCAGTTTTGATAATTCATTCTTGGTATATTGTTACAATGCAATACATTTGATTCGCTTTAGCGAAGTGAATGCTTTTAATACCCTGAGCTCATTTCTATCATCTGGTTGATTTCTATTTCATGAATTCGTTCAAATGATCCATTTATCTTTCTTGAATAATTCACTTTGAACGATTCCATTTTATCAACATGATTAATTGACTTCCTTTTGATTCATTCAAAACCAACGATTGTCTTTTCTATGTTGATTCATTTACATGCGTTGGTGACATTAAACTTTCTAATTCGTTCATTTAGTATAATTCATCTTGCTTTCAGCTGACTCATTTTATAGAGATAAATAATTTAGAAATTCTGATTCATTCTGATTTTGTGAATAGTTCGAAATGAATGATCCATTAGCGTTTATTGATCTTCTTTGACAATCTGATTCATCCTGGCATAGTAAACGGTTTGGCGCACTTGAACTCATTCCCGCTTACCTGACTGGTTCATATCTGTCTGATTTTGTAAATAGATACTCTCAATGTACATAAAAGTTTTACCCCTTTGGTACATTCATACACTACAAGTGACTCTCTGGATATGATTCCTTCCGACCAATGAGCTCGGGAAGGAATTGTTTGGATATACCATTCCTTATGTTTGGTTTAGGTGGGGAGATTCGTTACTATGAAGTGAATGATTCTTAGGCTCTAGCTCATTGTCTTCACGTGAACAATTTTTCTCAAATGATTCATTTCCGTAATTTGATTGGTTTGAGAACCCTGAATTCATTTTGATGATATAAGTGCTTTTACCTCAATGATTCACGGTAATAATATATAACTATTTAGGGAATTAACAGAAAGATAATGGTTTAATGACCATTATCTCTTGTATATCCAAAATCGAACACACAGTCACTCTACACAAAGAAATGAGATAATGCATCCAAGGTAGCGATGCATTATCTCATTCTCATTTAACCCGTTCGCATTGACGTTGTCCGATAATGGGCAGTTGCTCGGTACTGTTCTGCAAGATCATTGCGGTCCTGCTCAGCCGTTGCCCAATCCCCAATGTTCAAACTGATGGTACCGTAAGGAGTATCCAAATCATTATAGAGTGCATACTCCCCATAGATGGTCGCTTTCACATCTAAGATGAACAATCGTTTCACAGCATCGAATGCCGTATCCGGAATCGATACCAGATTCGGGTCGTTCTTCACATTAAACGTCGCCGTCAAGATGAGTCCCGGGTTCGAGTAATATCGTGTAATATACACAATGTTGGGTGGGTAGAAATAGTATCGAAATGCCGACTGAATCCCACCCATTAACATTTTATCAACGTATTCCAGTTGAGCCATCGACACAGCCTCGTACATATTGGCAGAACCATAACGACCCCATTTGTTTGGTCCAGTAACCGTACGAAAGCCAAATGCTGTCGGACCAATCACATACCCATCCACACCAGATTTCGTAACCTGGGTGGCAGGAACCATGGACTTAATCGACATGATCTCGCAACCTTCCGTTAACTCTAACGGGATGCGGAAGCAAGCATATCGATCGTCAATTCCTTGGTCATAGTATTGGTCTTGTTTGTATACTAATGGGTAAAAGCACTCCATCGGAAAGGTCTTTTTCACCTGGCGAGGATAAACCGTATCCAACGTAGGAAGTGTTTCATCCTGTAAGATCTGCATCAGATATTCTCTGGGAGAACCGATCTGATCTTTTGGTAACATGTTTAAGATTCGGCCACACTTTCGTTCAGCCGCTCGAAATAATTTATTGATGTCCATATAGACACCTCCTTACTTAAAAGAGGTTCCCAAAGTAGTAAGCAACATCTCTCGCTACGGAATCTTCCAGTTTTCCGACGTAGGTATTTCCACCCTTCTTAAGACGGAAATCCCGATTGGTAATTCTGGTAATCATATCCGGAGTCAGATCGAAGCTCTCGCATACAATTGCCAGACTCTCAGACTTTCTGGTTACCAGATCCGCAATATCGGACTCATGTACCGCAATACTCATATCACCAACTGGATACTCTTCGGATTCCTTTACGAAGGTCTTCTCATTTCCTTTCATATCCCGGTCAACAAAGGTACGGCCAGGCATCGCATAGGCTTCCTTGTGAGAAGGAAGATTCACTTCATCGTAGGCAATACATCTCGGAGGAGTTGCCACATAATCGTGACCATTCCTCTTTACCATGGTTGCAAAACCACGATAAGAGAAAGATGGATCCTCGCCCTGAAGGATTGCCTTAGTGAGTTTCGTCCCATAGAGACCATCATCCAGTGTCTCCACGGTACCCCGAATGAGTTCCCCGTCTCTCCACCACTTGGTGATCCGATGACAAGTACATTTTGGGTCAACCGTAGCAATTCTCTGGGTGGGCATTCCAACTGGATGACCGGCTTCCCCTTTGAATTTATTGTGAGCAATCAGCTCCTGGATTTCCGGAGTTGACAAGGAAGCAACGATTGCATCTCCGTTGTATTCACGTTTATTCCGGTTCAGACAATCCAGTGACTGAAGGATAGTATTGAACCGACAGTAAAACAGATTGTTTTTATCACAAACCTGAAGGTTGGATACCTCTTTGAACGTCGTATCGTTTTCCATCAGGATATATCCAACAACCGAATTTTCCATAGGTATTCTCCTTTCTTTAATTTAAGTTCTATTAATGGGGTGTTTTTACAGAGTAATCGAACGTGTAAAATGATTGACCATCCCACCGTATTATAAAGGAGAAATTACCATGTTTGGAAAGAAATGTAAAGGCTGTGGTTATTGTATTCATGCAAATCGAGAATTGATGAAATGTTTCCCGGAATCGAAAGATTGTGCACCAGAATATGATCTCGATGAAGACGACTTCAACCGGGAGTATGAGTGTGACTTCTACGAGGAAATTAAATAATAATAGTCGCGAATACAAAAAAGTAGGGAGAGATGGTGCCTCTCCCTACCCCATACGTTACCGACTAATTACAGTAGCGTACGGTAGACCGGAATATTTATGATTCCAGTCATCATATGTGGCGACTGCTCTTTCGACACTCGCCTTCATTCTTGGTGGCAATACAGCCTTGTTCTTTGCCACAAGTTTAGCAAAATTGCCAAAGCTGTTAATTGCCTGGACCCGTGATGTATTCAACGGATCCAATGGACGATTGACATCCATATCTTAACACCTCCCTTCTTAGGGAGTCAAAGAAATTAGAACTAGAGTGTATCTGTAGTACACTCTAGTTCGTTTCTTTTTATCCCTTTATTTCAAGTATATAATATATAGGTGAAACCTTGAGTTAGACAAATTCGTCGAAAATAGCGTCTGGAAACAAGGATTTAATGAATAAGTTACGAAAGGAGAATTATCATGGCGATTCCAATGCGAACGTTTCAGGGTTTGATGGGAAACAATCCCCAACCCAGAACAGAGCCAAAACTCGTTGGACCTGCTCCCATACATCCAACGAAAGAAGATAAATTGAATGCTGGTGATCTCGCAATGGTTGCTCACAACCGAGTTGGATCACCAACAACGTCCGACCCAGTAACAGACGGAATGTTGAGCAATGGATGCTGTGACGAGTCCGTGTTCGAAGGAGTGACTACGGTCACGGAGGCGCAGAGTAAATTGAAGCGTCTCATCTCAAACTATAAGACCTTGGGGAAAGTCACAAAATCCGGAATGAAAAAGATGTGGTCTGACCCAGAGTTTCGTAAGAACTATGCGACTGCGCTAAAGGTCGATCTTCGAAATATGAAAAACATGGGTCTCACAGAAAGATATCCTCTCGATACTGGAAACTTTGAATCTCTTAAAAAACGACTGCTAAAGTTGACTGCTAGTTGTAAGACAGAGGACGAGCTCAATTACCTTAGTAAAGATCTGAGTACAGCAACGGGGCAACTTTCTGCAATGAAGAATGCCATCAAGGAAGGGAAGTTTGAAACGAAGTGTACAATTAAAGATATTGAAGATTATGAGAAATGGATTAAAGAAACTTATCGTCCAGCAATTAGTGCAAGACGAAAGGAGATTAAAGCCATGAGGACAGTGAAAGAATCAACTGATATGAAAACTTATCATGGATACGCTCAGGAGAAACTTCCGAAAGATAAAACAGGTTACCCCACAACCAACGATCCGGTTCTTGTTGACACACAGGGAATCGGTGCAGTGATTGGAGTGGAAGAAGGCCTATCCTTATACGGCCGTGGTTATGTTTTAGAGGAAATCAAAAATGTCTTAAACGGAACTACGTTGGAAGGAATCGATTCCAATCTGATTGAGAAGTTTAAAGAAGCTTATAAGTATCAGTTGGAAAATGCAGATCAGTATCCGGATATTCCAATTGTCCGGCAGATGAGCGTAATGATGGAACGAGCCTATCGGGATTCTATTCAGTCAGATGATTTATCCCAGAGGTATGCGATGTTGGAATCCGAATTGACGCAGGCCATGCAGACGATCAATACGGAAGCCGGATTCTGTCCGAATCAGAGAAATATGAATGAGCTGACCCCAATGGATCCTACCATGCGGATCCAGTCTTATCCGACTTATCCAGCAGAAGCTTGTGAACGTTCTTGTGCAAGATTAATTGATAACATCGTCTTTGCAAAGACGGATGATGAGATTACCGAAGCGTTTATGCTCTTTGCCAGAATGGAGAATCTGGTGAATGAGCAGTATTCTGCTTGTGAAGAAGGAATTATATATGAGGGAAAGACTTCCATGGCCGCAAGACAGAAAGCTCGTTCAATTACCAGAAAAATCAGCAAGACAGCAAAGAGTGTCAAGACGAATGTCAAGAAGGCCACTGATCCGATGACGAAGTTCATTGATAATACAATGGCAAAAGCAAAGAAGGCGGATTCGGAAGAGCGTCGGAATATTATCCTGAAGGGCGGAGTTGTTCCGAAAGTAACCAGATGGCTTAAGAGAGCAATTCCGATTTCCGTTGGACTGATTGCCGGACAGGCGATTCCGGTAGCAGCGGTTATCTCTGCGATTGCATTCTTAGGATGGCTTGCATCTGATAAAGCATTAGATCATAGAGAGAAAGCCAAGATCTTAAAAGAATTGGACGACGAAATCGAGATGGTGAATGAGAAAATCGAAGATGCTCGTGGAGATTCCAATAAGCAGAAGAAGTATGAGCTGATGCGAATCCGGAACAAACTGACCCGAACCAGAGACAATGTGAAACTGAATCTGGGCAGCAAGGTAGTTGGTAGACTCCCGGAAGATGACACAATCGGTCATAATAAAAAATGACTCACGGTACAATAAGATAACCCGTTGAAGATGGTACCACCTCCAATGGTATTTTCAGATAATGGGTTGTTGGCTTATTCTATTACCGTTACAAAAGAATAAGAGGTGGAATGTTTATTTTACCCCATTCCATCTCTTATTCTTATTTTTTTAAATCAAACAACGTCGCATCTCATCCAGAGAGTATCCCACTTAAGCCAAGCTACAGTTCGAGAAGTCTCAATCCATATGCTGTGAATCTGTGATGGGTCTACTCCAAAATTCATGGATTGGTTTGAGTTGTTGAACCAAATTGTGAATGACTGCACACCACTTAGTCCGGCCGGACCAGATGTCCATTGTCCAATCAACGAATTACTAGAATTATATACCCAAAATGTCGTCCAAGAGGTCGAATCTCTGGAGTAAATATTTGTTGATACCAACAGTCGTTCCCAACCACCGGATACATAACTGTTAACACCCCACACTCTAACCAGCGAATGCCAAACATAATTGCCACTAATCGGATATGACGCTGTTATCCATACGCCAGACGAACAATAAGGAGTTTGACTAACACCTCTGGCCCAAACAAAATAATCGGATTCTCTCGACGGGACTCCAACAAAAGTCCCCCACACTCCGAAAATACTGACGTTGTTTCTTATATTACTAGCGATTAGGTTCGAGGAACCTAGAACTACTATGTTCCCAAATACAAAAAATAGAAGGAAGAGTAAAATCGAAACTTTTCCTTCTATTTGGCAGTCACCGTGTCAATCTAGCATATTCCCACGGTGCAAGCCATTGAATGTTAGACAGTCCAACATTCAATTCATCTTTAGTGATATAAACGTCATTTCGTCTCTCAAATATATCGTAAGTCACATAGATATTCAGTTCCGTTTGTATTGACAGTTCGCATGTATTTTGTAGAATAAATGCAGATTTCCCATAATGGTTGATGGATGAGAATCTATTGTGAAATCTGGACAATGTTTCTTCATACATATTTAGACATGAACGAGTCTTCCGAATAATTTTCTCCTTCTCCTCTTCCGTCGGATTGGGGTTAACGAAAAGCAGAGTGTCGATGCAAGACGACATTAGATACCCTCTAAATTCACCCCAGTTATCCCCCAAACGCTCCCCACTTGCCGCAGCTACTTTAAATTCCCCTCGTGCGACTGGGTAGAATATACGGCGGCACCTTGGTATCATCGCCATCATTTTGGTCGCTGTGATACTATTAAGTGAGAGAATATTCTTCTGAAACAAACTGACAATTCCGGGGATTATGGACTCTTTCTTGTGGATCATTCCCCGTTTACGCAAATCAAAATATTCGGATACCCTTAATTCACCGATCTTTAGGTTTTCACTCTTGATTAAAAGATTGATTCGTCTCTTTCTATCCTCCTCCATCTTACGTTCTTCTTCAAGTTTTCTCTGAAATCTAACCAATTCGTTGTGTTCGTCCATAAGCTTCTCTACCTTGTCCGAAACGCCCGGGAGCATCCTCAGGATCCAGCGAGAATCATAATCGAATTCATCCCCATCCCTAATGATATCGATGAACTTCTCAAATTTTTCTCTTGCAGTTTTTAAAAATTTCTCCGTGCGCTCGTCATATGTGACGAACCCATAATGTCCGTACTCGTAATAGATGCTCAATCCCAAATTTGTGAAATTGTGCCTATCGGTCTCATTCATCGCCACTTCATAAACGTTCACATCAAAGAATAATCGGATCTCAACATCCTCCCGGAACACATTCCTTGGTTCTGCCCACTCACTATCCAGCGCATCCATGATATCACACAATACATCGTGCGAAATGGTCGCAGCCGACAGAGTGTATGCGTTTATGAGCGAATCACTGATATCGGGGTCTTTGGCAAATCTCTTCAGTATAGACATATTTCGATATTGCTCGTAGTCTATTGCATAGAACGAGAGATTGACCGTTTTATCTTTTGGATCAACATTATTAACTTTAAACATGAAATCTGAATACATTTTTAATTCCTCCTCTTCTTGTGAAATTATCTATCGATTCCTGTATATAATATATAACCATTTCCTTGAGAAAGACAAATTTGAGAGAGATAATACCCATTACGATAAGGTATTATCTCTCGTACGTTCGTATTGCTAAGAACAAACTTTATTATAAAGTTTGTTCTTAGGTAATTCATAGGTGTGCTCACTGAAATGAGGAACATTTATGGGAGAATGTTTAATTATACGGGGCGGTGGAGGAACGGATACTTCCAACGCTAACGCTACGGCATCTGTTGTTTTAACAGGGTACACTTGTTATGTCGATGACCAATTAATTGCAGGATCCATGCCAGTACAAACTTTAAATCAGAAATTGGGGGCCGGTGGGTCGGTCACAATTCCTGCTGGATACTACGATGGTAGTTCCAGTGTAATTTCAACGAGTACATTGGCGGAAGAGACAGCTGCAAATGCTGCCTCTTCCCATATTTTGTCCGGATATAATGGATGGGTGAATGGTGGACTGGTTCAAGGATCTATGGCAAATTGGGGAAATACTGGAGCAACCCTTGCTGCAAATGGAGTATACTGGATTCCGGCAGGATGGCACGCGGGTGCTGGTGTTGTGAATCAGAGTTTAGCCATACATTGGGGTGGAACATATACCCCGAACACCGGAAACCAAGTAATGTGTTGGGCCGGTTGGTACACCGGAGGGAACATAGTAGTTCTAGGTTCCTCGGCATTAGTTTCTGGAAATATTAAAAATGGAGTCTGGATCTTTGGCGTATTAGGAAATTTTACCGGATGGGTAGACAATCCACTTTGGTTGTGGAATGGTTCTACCCTTATAATGGGGGGCGCATCTGCAATTAATAAAGATATCGGAGATGTTGTAAATACACTATGGGTGTATTCGGAAGATAAAGATGGCACAGTTTATTATCGTCAAATATTTGACACAGCCGGTCAATACAATACTTTGAAATTGAGTTGGTATGGTCACTGGATCGTATCAACACGGGCAGTTCAATATGTCGAAATAACCGTTAGTAATGATGCCAATATTAACGATTGGTATATTAGTGGTGGTACAGACTATCAATTCGGAAAATCTTTCAATGGTCACTACAATGGCACATTTGAGGAAACAGTCCCTCTGAATTGGCAACGGTATTTTAACATAAGGGTAAATTCTCGGCGCGGTTGGTGCTGGGTGAACTGGATACAACTCTGGAAATAATGGAACCAATCAGCGGATCGCTCCGAAACAAAGTCTTAACTAAAGACTTTGAAGTAAAGGAGGGAACTCTATGGCAGTTGCTACTATTCTGCGGTCTGGTGGTGGAACTGACACATCAGATGCCAACGCAACAGCCGCGCAGATTTTAACCGGGTATACGGGTTATGTGAATGATGTTCTGATTACTGGAACAATGCCAAACCGTGGTGCGGTTTCTATATCGCTCAACTGTGGTGGTTCATATACGATTCCTCAGGGTTATCACAATGGTTCTGGTAAAGTAACCGCTAACTCACTGGCATCTCAGACAAGTGCAAATGCAACAGCTGCTCAGATTTTGTCTGGGTACACGGCGTGGGTGAATGGATCTAAGATTACTGGAACCATGGCAAATCGTGGAGCGGTATCATATAGCCTCCCGGCGAATGGAAGTTATACAATAGTTTCCGGTTATCACAACGGGTCCGGTAAAGTGACCCAGAGTTTGACGACCCAGGGAGGAAAAACAGTTACCCCGACTACATCGAATCAGACCGCATGTGCGTCTGGAAGATGGGTTACGGGAAACATCATCTGTGCAGGAGCAAGTACATTGGTTGCTGGAAACATCAAGAAAGGTGTCAACATCTTTGGTGTTGTTGGAACCTGGCAAGGATTTTAATAAGAAAAGGTATGGAATGCTTGATGCAAACCATACCTTTCATTTCATTTAATCAATAATCTGACCTTGTGTCCAGTACATGGCGGATCCAGAAATTGAGAAATCTGCTCGCGCTTCATTTACATAAGCGCGAACTCGAACGGTATTCCACAAATACGTGTGACTACCGGAAGTATAAACCATCGGAATATAAACAGCACCGAGATATCTACCATTAAGACTTCCAGTTGATCCAGCACAGTAGATTGATTCTGTGATCGAATTCACTCCCTCTGTAAACGATGGGGTATCGCTCCCATTATAATATCTCCACCAGCCGGAATAGAAGTTTAAGTAAATTGATACCGATCCCCACAACCATTGCTGGTTTGTCCACAGGCGAAAGCATACCCACTGGAATCCGGCATTAACATTTGCCCAACCAGCATCCGTTGATAACCAGTTGGATGATGAACCACCCCAGTCAATGATATCTATTCTTGTCGTCGATAGAGTTACATACGTATCACTGGATTTGTTATAATCCAACATTTGTGGAACGGTCGAGTTGTATTGCCGATAGTTTGTCTGCAATCTTGCGGTTGGATACCATCCGTATGGGATCGTTGGTCGGAATGAGCCCACGACTCCAAAGATGTTCACGTTATAGGCAATATTGCTTGGAATCAGGTTCGAGGAACCTAGAACTACTATGTTCTCTCAGTGATTTCAGGTCTATCGATAACCTCAATGTAATCTACATCAATGTAGTCATCGATACAACCATCAAAATTCCCGGTAATGGATCTTCCAGATACCCACACGGTTCGTCCGAACAAAATATCTTTAGCCATAATCCCACAACTTTTCCGGTTAGTTAACTTATCCCAAATCATCCGGATCAGGATTCCAATCGCAATGATGATTCCGGGAGATGCTACCATGATTAATCCTGCGAAGAACGACCAAAGAAAGCTCTCCATATCTTCCCTCCATCTTTGATTGCTTCACAGTATTGCCGAGTAATGATTGTTTTCCGAAACTCTAAGCAGGTTCGTTTCAACTCAGCGATGTTTAAAAATCGATTATCGTATGGACTAAGCTCAATAGTCTCTTTCTTTATAAGGTCTGCGATAACAATCGATTTTGCACACCACTCCTCAATCACCGCCACATTCGGTAGTCCTTCCAAAAGTTTTAATATGATTAACACATTGGGATGAAACGCAATCTTCGGAGTCATCCCTTCTCCAATGTCAAACATCGGCGTACAGGTGCTCCCTACTTTTCGCAAGCGTTTCTTAAGCCCATCATCTTGTTCCCCCTCCCACCACTTCTCTTTCCAATCCACAAGATTGTCAAACGAGAATGCATCGAAGTATACCGATTCATCATCTCCTGTAATTCCCACCAGATATGCATAATACCGATGGGACTCGTAGAGTTGATCATCCGGTATTTCCATTAAATGGATCATTTTTCTTCCTCCTTTTTGCTATTTATTTGTAAATATGTGACAAAAATCCCAAAAAGCCACCACCAGACGCTCTTAAACAATTCATTAAAAGCTGTCATTCGACAGCTAATCTTAAGAAAGGAGAGTCAATTGATGACATATGGCGGATAAGTTTGTGACCACATCAATGGATGTCGGTGCAATCTTAAGGTCTATGACAAATCCGGATAAAGTCATTCACGTAAAACCAGGAAGCTCTATTCAGAATTTGCTGTTTGTTGATACTGGTTATCGGTTGAAAAAGATCACCGGTATTGTGAAAACGGTAAAGCTTGGTCCCACGAAGGATGACCCAAATAAACTGACACCGATTGGAATTGTCGTCAATGGGAATACTGGAAGTACCTTCCGGGAAAAGTTCATTCCCTTTGAATCAATTCGAGACTTCGATGTGCCAGATACTGGGTCGGATGAGGGATCTGAGTTGAATCTTGGAAATTTAAACTGGCAGATTACTGGTCAGCTTATGTTTTCTTCTAGCTTTACCCCAACGGCAGTTTTCTGGAATGGGACCCGCGTTGAACCTACGCTTCTTACGACAACTCAGACTGTTGTTCAGTCCAGAGAAGACTTAAAGAATAAGAAGTTTATTGTAGATGCGAGTGTTGTGATGGAGAATATGCGAGATACCAACGTACTCGAATTGTATTCGGCCAATGGCGGTTATATTAAACGGCTGATTGCTCGAATTGATTTTGAGCCGAGTGGGTCTGGCGGCAGCAATGGTTCCTGGAATACCGGTGATACCGATCCTTCTCCCGATCTTTCCGCTCCTGTTGGCACCATTTACCTCAACACATCATCTCTGGAGTTATTCCGGATGACAGATGCTGGTTGGATTAGCATTGGGTCCATTCAGGGCGAGAAGGGTGATAAAGGTGACAAAGGTGATCCCGGCGAAGATGGTGAAGATGGAAAGAATGCAGCGAACTTTCGTCCCAGAGGCGAATGGGCTGCACAGACGGAGTACGTCAACAATGACCTTTACATCGACATTGTAAGCAATAACGGATCTTCGTATCTGTGTGTGAACTCTCATATATCCGGTGATACATTCGAGATGACCAACTGGATGGTTCTTGCTGAAAAAGGTGCGACGGGTGGAGACACTCCGACCATCGAGATCGGCGAGAATGGAAACTGGTGGATCAATGGGGTAGATACCGGCTGCCCATCCGTTTCGACTGAAGTGACCGAACGGTTGGATAAATTGGAAGTGACAGTGGGAGAGCTGGCCTATGAGCCCATCGAGATTACCTCGTTTACTCATGACGCTGGCGTAAAAGAGATTGGTTCCACTGCACCATCTGTTACCTTATCCTGGGCTTTAAGTAAAGACCCAGCATCGCAGAATATCGATGGAACTCCGGTGAGCTTAGAAGCTCGTACGTATTCCTTCGGATCTGCAAATCTGACTGGTAACAAGACTTACAAACTGACGGTTACCGATGAGAGAGACACGGAAGTGTCTAAGACTACAACGGTGACGTTCTTAAATGGCGTTTACTATGGCGTTGGCTCTGTAAATGCCGACAATACAAACAACGAATTCATTCAGTCTTTGACAAAGGTGCTCTCGGATACAAGAGTTCGAGATTTCACCGTAAATGCAAATACTGGTGAATATATCTTTTACTGCATCCCAACCCGTCTGGGAATACCGACATTCTTTGTAGGAGGATTCGAGGGAGGATTTGATCAGTTAAAGACCATCTCCTACACGAATCCAAGTGGCTATGAGGAAGATTATGCAGTATACCGCAGTGTACAGACCGGGCTTGGTCAAACGACAGTAACTGTAAAATAATGAGGAAAGGAGATAAAAACCAAAATGGCTATTTATTTGATTGATAAAATTCAGCAGAAGAATGACGGTAATTTCTTTCTGGTAGATGCCGTTGACGTTGAGTATAATCAGAAATCAATCATTCAGGCTTTAGCCGATGGTGATATCCCTGTCAAAGGTGCGACCGGCGCTGAGGGCGGCAACAAGTGGTACGTTGGTACCTCTGACCCCCAACAGAATAATCCGGCCGGCAATCAGGGAGACTTTTACCTGAATACAACCAGTTATGACCTGTTTAGAGCAGGTGAAGATGGAAACTGGTCCAAGGTTGGAAACATCCGTGGTGGACAGGGTGAAACCGGTGGAGTAGGTCCTCAGGGTCCGAAAGGTGACGGTTTCTCCATCTCTAAAGTGTATGCATCCGTTGCTGACATGAACGACGGTTTTGCAACCGACGGTCTGGAGCAGGGTGACTTTGTTATCATTACCTCCAACGTGGAGGATGAGGATAACGCAAAACTGTATGTAAAAGGTGAGACCCAGTACGAGTACGTAACGGATATGTCCGGTGCGACTGGTATTCAGGGTGAGCAGGGCGTCCAGGGTATCCAGGGTATCTCTCTTCGGATGAAGGGTGAATGGGCCGCCGAGACTGCCTATGTAAATAACACCAGCTACATTGATCTGGTAACCTACGGTGGCCAGACCTATGCTTGTACGGAAGATCACACATCTAGTGATGCGTTTGAAACCGACAATGACAAGTGGATTCTGATTGCTCAGAAGGGTGCAGATGGTGCTCAGGGTGCAAAGGGTGATCCTGGTGAGGACGGTAAGTCTGCTTACGAGATCGCTGTTGAGCACGGTGATGAGAGTGGTTCCGAAGAGAACTGGCTGGCATCCTTAAAGGGTGAGAAGGGTGAAACTGGTGATACCGGTGCAACCGGCGTTTCCATGAGACTGAAAGGCTCTTGGACTGCCGATACCGACTATGTAAACGATGCCCAGTATGTGGACGTTGTGACCAATGGAGGAAGCACTTACGCCTGCGTTACCACTCACCATTCCAGCGAAGCTTTTGTTACCGACAATGATAAGTGGATCATGATCGCCTCCAAGGGTGATGCTGGTGCAAAGGGTGAGCAGGGCGAGAAAGGTGAGAAGGGTGATGCTTTCTCTATCGCCAAGATCTATGCTTCCGTTGCAGAGATGAACGAGGGATATGCTACGGATAACGTTCCGGAGGGCGGATTCGTTCTGATCAATACTGGAAACGTTGAAGATGAAGACAATGCGAAGCTCTACGTGAAGGGTGAAGAAGCCTATGTTTATCTGACCGACCTGTCTGGTGCGGCTGGTATTCAGGGTCCTGCCGGTGAAGATGGTGCAGATGGTGAGAAGGGTGACACTGGTACCTCTATGAGATTTAAAGGCGCCTGGGCAACCGGAACTTCTTACGTAAACGATGCACAGTACATCGACGTTGTGACCAATGGCGGAAATACCTATGCGGCCGTTGATTCTCATATGGCCGGATCCACATTCGAGGACGATGCTGCACACTGGACTCTGATCGCCGCTGCTGGTGCAAAGGGTGATACTGGTGCGAAGGGTGAGCAGGGTGTCACTCCTCATATTGGTGAGAATGGTAACTGGTTCATCGGAGATGAGGATACTGAGATGCCTTCCAGAGGTGAGGGTGTTGAAGAGGGTATCACTGACCGGGTACAGACACTGGAACAGCAGATTGCTGAACTGATGTACAATGCTCCCGAGATCAAGACCTTCTCTTCCGATAAGAGTTCTGCACAGGAGAAAGGATCTACTGTGGATAGGGTTAACCTGTCCTGGACCTTCAATAAGGCAATGGTTAAGGTTGAGCTGGATGGTACAAACATCACGTCTGAAGCAAGTGGAACCTCTGGTTCTAAGCAGATGACGGAGCAGAATATCACCCAGAATAAGACCTACACCCTTAAGGTTACGGATGAAAGAGATGCAACGGCTTCTAAGAGCACAACCATTTCCTTCGTTGCTGGTAACTACTACGGTGTAAGCTCGATTACCGATACCGATTCCATCAACAATGCATTCATTCTTGGTATGACCAAGAGACTGAGCACCAACATCAAGACGAAGTTCTCGGTAACCGCAAATGCTGGCGAGTACATCTACTATGCATTCCCGGCAACCAATGCAGACCCGACCTTCTCTGTTGGCGGATTTGATGGTGGTTTCGATCTGGTGAAGACCTTCGACTTCCAGAATGCAAGTGGGCATACAGAGAGCTACAAAGTGTTCCGGAGTACCAACCCTGGACTTGGTGATACCACAGTTGAATTCAAATAAGATAGGAGGTGTGAACTCCTATGCCAATCTTCGTAATCGATAAGCTTAAGCAGAAAAATGAGGGGGATTTCTCCCTCATGGACACTGCCGACATTGAGCATAGTGATGGTCGTAGTTTGGATACGGTTATTGATGATTTGGAATCCAAGGTTCAGGAATATGAAAATGCATCCAAATTCCCAGTGACCGGAAAGCCTAATACGATTTACATCGATAAATCAGAAGACAAAATGTATCGGTGGGATGATAGTAGCGTAAAATATTACGAGTTGGCCAACCCATTGGCGGATATTCAGACCATCGATTGTAACTTTTAAAATTCAAATCTTAAGGAGGCAATAGAATACTATGGCTACGAATACCTTAAAAGCAAGATTAACTTTATGCACAAAGACTGCAGAAGAGTGGGCGTCCTATGAGCCGATCCCGTTGAAAGGTGAACTGTGTGTAGAGTCTGACACCAAGAAGGCTAAGATTGGTGATGGTGTTAAGAAGTTCTCTGAGCTGACCTACTTCAACATCACTCCGGAGAATCTCGAGACTGCAATTACGGAAGCAAGTCATACGCACTCCAACAAGACCATCCTGGATGCTATCACGGCAGCATTTACCACTGAGCTTAAGACCAAGCTGGACGGCATCGAGGCTGGTGCCCAGAAGAATGTAAAGCCCAACTGGAATGCATCTGCCGGAAGCGCGGCTGAGATTCTGAACAAACCCACGGCTCTGCCTGCAGACGGTGGTGATGCGGATACTGTTAATGGTCATACGGTAGAAGCCAACGTTCCTGCGGATGCAAAGTTCACAGATACCACCTATGGTGCTGCTGGTGCAGCTCTTGGTTTAGTAAAAACCGGTGGTGATGTGACCATTACGAATGGTGTGATCACCGTTACTGATGATAGCCACAACCACACGATTGCTAATGTGGATGGCCTGCAGTCTGCTCTGGACGGAAAGGTTCCGACTAGCAGAACCGTCAATGGTCATGCTCTGACTGGAAACATTACCCTGGATGCAGATGATGTTGGTGCGATCGCCGCTACCCTGAAGGGCGCAAACAACGGTGTTGCTGAACTGGATTCCACCGGTAAGGTTCCGTCCAGCCAGCTTCCGGCATTCGTAGATGACGTTGTTGAAGGTTATCTGAGCGGTGGCAAGTTCTATAAGGAAGCAGGTCATACCACTGCGATTACTGGCGAGGCCGGCAAGATCTATGTGGATCTGACTTCCTTAAAGACATATCGTTGGAGTGGCACCGCATTCGTGGTAATCTCCGAAACCATTGCTCTGGGCGAGACTTCCAGCACCGCTTATCGTGGTGACCGTGGTAAGACGGCTTATGAGCATAGCCAGAGTACACATGCGCCCAGCAACGCTGAGCGCAATGTGATCATTCAGGTTAAAGTGAATGGTGAAGTGGTTGCTGCCGATGGTTCCAGAGCGGTTGATATCTCCATGCCGACCAAGGTAAGTGAACTGCAGAATGACTCTGGGTTCTTAACCAGCGGCGGAACAATCGAGAACGCAGAGAGTGCGACTCAGCTGGCAACCAACCGCACGTTCCAGATTTCTGGTGGTGCAACTGCGGCAGCTGTTAACTTCAACGGTACCCAGAATGTAAACCTGCAGGTAACATCTCTGAACGCAGCGAAGCTGGCTATTGGTGCAAGCGATACGCTGGTTCTGGACGGTAATTTCTAATCGTGGCCCACACGAGTGTAATACAAGTGGGCAACAAGCAAGGATGGGAATCTGGAGATTCCCATCCAATGCCCCAATCATTTCGAATAGAAAGGGGGTAAACAAACATTGGCTACAACAATCGTCAAAGCTAGACATCAGTTAGCCGTAAAGACAGAGGCAGAGTGGCAAAGTGCCAATCCTACTCTTCGAAAAGGCGAAGTGGCGTTTAGTAGCGACAAGGAATATCAGTTCAAGGTTGGGAATGGTACCAGCACTTGGACGCAGTTGTCCTACGCTGCAAGAGGCCCTCAGGGTGAAAAGGGAGACACTGGTGCAACTGGAACCAGAGGGTCTGTTTGGAATGTGGGAACTGCGTGTACTGGAACGTCTTCAACAGGAACTGTGTTTGCAACTGGGATTTCTAGCTCACTGGTTGGAGATCTCTATTTGAATACGTCAACTGGTTATGTATACCGCTGTACAACAGCCGGCAATGCATCTACGGCTAAGTGGTCGTACATTGGTTCCATCAAAGGCGCAACTGGTGACAAAGGAGCAACTGGAACTAGAGGATCCAGATGGAATGCTGGCACCGCATGTACCGGAACATCCACAACAGGAACTGTGTTCGCGACCGGAATCACCGATGCGCTGGTCAATGACTACTATCTGAACACATCGACTGGTTATGTATACCGCTGTACGACAGCCGGAAACGCTTCTACAGCCGAGTGGGTGTACGTGTGTTCTATCAAAGGAGCAACTGGCGCAAAAGGAGATACTGGAGCGAAAGGTGATACGGGTGATAAAGGAGACACCGGAGAACCTGGTGTAACTCTTCACACGTGGGATTTAACAATCACGGCTTCCAGTTTTACCGGAAGTGGCCCGTATACGCAGACTGTAACGGTATCTGGGTTGTTAACCACCGATCAGATTATCATTGGGTATATGCCGCAGAGTACGGCTAGTGCGGATACAAATGCGGCAAAGTCGTACGCGATGTTATCGAGCGGTACTTGTTCGACAAATGGTCAGTTGATTTTAAGTTGCTTGTCAAAGAAACCTACAGCCAATTTCAAAATTCGACTTCTCGTTCTTAGAGAGTCGTGATGAGTTTGGTTTTCATCGGATAGATAATGATGATTCTTTTACGTCATCATTATCTATCTCGTATTTCTTTGCAATAGATGGTTTGAAACAATTGGATAAAGTACCAAGAAAGGAGGACATTTCTCATGTTAATGAGTGGGCTTGTAAACGTATACGACGTAGAAGACAACAGTCGTGTCGTTGCTGCGAATTTAGTCGTGTCTCTGATCATCACGCCGGTTGATGGGGATCCGAAGAAGGTTGTAATCCGCGAAGGTGACACTGTTTCGAATCTTAAGTATATGGTTGGATGTAATGAGGTCACGATTGAGTCTGGTACTGTAAAGGCTATCAACTTTGATTATACCAAAGTTGAACCGAAGATGGATCCAGATTGCGGATTTGAACTGGAGTCTACATTCAGTGAGTCCATCACCCCGGTTAGTATGATCGTGGATTGCTCTACAGAAGGAGATTCTATTGTGCGTACTGTAAAGTTTGGTACAATTATCGATTGTGATGCTACATCAGACGATACGGATGGGACTGAGGAAGAGGCTCCGTAGAGAGGAACTACATCAGTATAATCGGTGAGTAATCCGGTATCGTGAAGTAACGGAATACCCAATCAAAAATCAATACCCAATTATTGAAATTGGGGGAAAGGAAGGTAAATTATGCCAGCTACAAACGTAACTGTGATTTCTAGCATGGAAGTCCAGCTGACAGTAAATGACGAGTCTGGATCTACAAAGACCATGACTATCAAAGAAGGACAAAAGGTAGAAAACCTGGTATATACTACCGGTGGGGAAGATGTAACCGTCACGGGTGTCGTGAAAGTCATTCGATTCAATTACGTCAACCCCAACGTCACAGATACCTGTATCCATGACGCAGAGCCGGTTTTCCCGAAGGCAATTACACCGACCAGCATCGTGGTAGATTGCTCTACAGAGCACAATTCCGACATTCGAATTATTGTGATTCGTTCCATTAAGGATATGACTGGTTCAACCACAACGGAACCGGAGGAACCGGATCCCGAGCCAGAAGCACCGGTGGTTTCCAACATCAGCATTGTAAATGGTAACATGGTTTACTTTGAGTCTGATGTAGAAGTGACCAGTGCAACATGGAATGGTGAAACGGTGACTGTTGCTCTGGTAAGTGCTCCGCAGACCACAGAGTCTGAGGTTGCAACTATGGCTCTTAGTACCACCAATTATACCTATCGGTTTGCTGCGCCGAGCGTTCTGGAGACCAATACTTTGGTGGTCAACGGTGCAGAATCTGCACCAACTGAAATCAAGCCAGCAGAAACTCCTGCAATTAAGTTCCCGTCTCTGGTAAACGCAGCTGACAAGGGACTTAGCGGAAATACATTGGTTTGCCACGGAATTCCCGTGACCTTCAAGAAAGCTGCTGTGAACGGCATGAACATCGCAACCTGGGAAAAGGTTAGTGATTATGATACTGGTTCTCAGGCATTCGCAACTGCCGCAATTATTGTCGGCGGTGAGATCGAAGGGGATGTGGAGTCCACCAACATGACGTTCGAAAGTGGAACTTACAATGGTTCCATCTTTGGTGGTTCGTACAAGGGAAATGTAACAACTGTCAACATGACCATCAATGATGGGACATTCGCGATGATTTGCGGCGGCGGTGTTCTGGAGTCCGACTGTACAACAGTAAATATCACAATCAATGGTGGTACCATCGCATCCATTGAGGGTGGTGGTCATGCATTCGTGAAGAACGGTATGGAAGTTGGCTCTGCTGAAATCGGAGCTGAGTCTCCCTGCCACGTTGGTACCGTCAATATGGACATCAATGGCGGAACCTTCAAGGGTTCTAGCTATGCTCTGGTGTATGGTGGCGGTCAGGGATACTCTGCAACAGACAAGGTCGTTATGACCGTTGATGGTGCAGATATGTCCAATAACTGCTACGTAACCGCCGGTGGATCCAACGGCTATACCGGAGACGCAGAAGTGACCCTGGGTTCTGGTACAAGTGTAAATATCTACCAGAGTGGTAATCGCGGAACCATGAAGACCGTCAAGACGACCGTAGATGGTGCAACAATCACCAATATGTATCTGGGCGGAGATTCCACCGATGACGGTGTAACCGTTGCATTCAATGGTGAGAATCCTGCTCTGCAGGCAACCATCAATAGCGGTACCATTACCAATCTGCAGATTGGTACAGATGCTGGAGAAGCAATTCCTGCAGATAGTGCAAAGGTTGCCGTCACTTACAACGCAGCTGCAACCATTACGAATCTGGAGGCAGCACAGACCGCATTCGGTACCTGCCTGACAGTTCAGGAATAAAACGATGATAAGAATGGAAAGGATTCCACTTAAGGTTTCCTTTCCATTCTTTATTTTATTCACTCTGAACAATCAGAGAGGTGATACTGGTAAACGGGGCCTCCCGCACATCGGAATCAAATTCCGTAGAACAGTCCACAATCATTGTCGTCGGGGTAACCGCCGTTGCAAAGGTAGATGTGGTATCGTGGATACAGGTCGCAGTTGTAGTCGGACGAACGTAATTAAAGTTGATTACGGTAATCTTTCCAGTGGTTATCACCTCAGATCCGTCAACCATGTACTTTAACTCGGTCAGAGTATCCCCTCCTTAATTGTGGTAGCAGGGGAATCGGAACCAGTAATGTTCACCTCAACGATTAATTTCGGTGTAACTACCATATTGGTAGCCTCCTTTCCTTTTAGTATTTATGAGGGTGTTCCGGATGACGTCCGCCACCCATCAAACGTATTAAGATACCAGATGGTGTTGTATTAACTCTTACTGAACCAAGAATTGAATGAATTTAGCTTGCACATTGCTCTGGCGACCCCAGAGTTATCCGTTACATACACGCTAACAATAGTTCCGATGGCCCAATATTTCGTACTATTATTATAATTTCCATAAATTAGCTTTTTTACAAATACGTTATTGGTAAATGTCCCAGCATCGGCCTCTCTGGTCCAAACAACTTCAACTTCGTTATTTGCTGGATTTTGGTGATCCCTCATATCTCGCGATAATGTTTTTAAATGCACAGTGCCATCCTTCCAAATCCAACAAACACGCACACCAACCCCAATTTGTGCATATGTGTTACGAGACCCTATATTTGTATAAGTTGTGACATTTGCCTGGGCATTGATGTATCGAAATCCTGCATTATATATAGACTGTATTCTATTTGGGTACATATACGACTGGCTGCCATATGCAACAGCATTCGTCTGTATGTAATCTTCATTGCTCCACCACTCTCTGTAATTAGCACTGGTAACAAGATCACACCCGGCAGATATTGGCATGGTTGAATCCACCCAACCAGTAAACGTTCCTTTAACACCAAAGATAGTTACTCCGTTTCTAATGTTACCAGCAGTTAAACTAGAGGATCCTAGTATAACTATGGTCCCAGTTGTCCAACGGTTTGCAGCAACAGCTGTTTGATTACTGGTGGTCGGTGTTACATTCCGAGCAGCCTGTGTTGCTAGACTTTGACTCACTCGACCAGAACCAGCGTGCCAACCAGCTGGAATCGTGTAACTACCGTTAGCTGCGAGTGTCTGGTTCACATTCCCTCGATTGGCCATAGACCCACTAAGTTTAGATCCATTGACCCAAGCTGTATACCCAGATAAGATATGACTTGCGTTAGCAGTTGCTGATGTGTTAGCAGACAACGATGTTACAGATACGGTACCGCTACCATTATGATAACCTTCCGGTATTGTGTAGCTTCCCCCCGGGCTCAATAATTGCGTGACAGTTCCTCGATTTACCATAGAACCACTTACAAGCTCATCGTTCACATAACATGTGTAACCGGATAACACGACAGAACTTGTAGCAGTGGCATCGGAGGTATCGGTCCCTCCTCCATTTCTAATAATTAAGCATTCTCCCATTTTAATTCTCTCATTTCAACGAGTACATTGGAGAACCTAAGAACAAACTTTATTATTGATTTTGTGGATGGACCATAGTTATACTAGGATCCTCTTCGTTATCGGCCAGCAACATTAGAAATGGTGTCACGATCTTCGGGGTAACTGGTACAGACAAAGGTTCCAATGTCATATTTGGAAATGGTGGTCAGGGAAGTTTCCTAGGCGGTTGTAAGTTCTTACGTCAATACGATGTGAAACGTTATGATGGTCAAACCATTCGATCTATCTATCATGATACACAAACTATCATAGGTGGTCGGCTCCGATACGACCATGCCTATTGGATTACACGCAGTTCATCCACGGACGAAAGGAGATTCTTTACAAGCCCGGGAGTATTAATCAATAATCCCGTACAATTGTCGGCATATTCGAATTTGCGAATCAAATTCCAAATCGATACACCATACGTTGGGCAAAGCATTAAAGTGTGGTGGTATTCGTCAAAACCATCCGTCCAGTGGGGGCATACGACGTGGGGAAGTATTGACCCAAATGGAACAAATTGTGGTAAGTTGGTATCGACAAGATACACAGCCGCTGGAACCTATGATGTAACGTGCAACGATCTGAGTAAGTTCTCAAGAACTGGTGGATGGTGGGTGATTACCTTACCATATTATTGTAATTCCGAAGGTATTTACGTGTCAAGTATCTACACATATTTGGATTTCTTATACTTGTGGTAAATTTTAGAAGGCTGATGATTTCGAAATCATCAGCCTTCTTTTCATCATTAGGATCACAATTTTTGGGATCCGTGGTACTTGGGTTGGTTGGGTGGATCCTGAGATGGTACTGGATGACCTCTATGTATCTAGCAGCCATAGAGCTGGAGGATATATCTTCAGTACGGAAACCTCGGATTTTACCCATTGGAAAGTTGGTGCATATTGGTCCCTCGCCGGTAGTCATACTGGATATTCAACATATGGTTGGAACTCCATCAAAATAACGGTATCGGCATACATTGGACCAACATCCGGTACTCAAGATTGTGCGGTATCCGTGTGGTTGGCATTTACCAGCGGATCCACAGGTTTCCCACCTTTGAATCCAACAGAGGACTTTGGTTCATCTGGGGACACCTATGGTGTTTGGAACTGTATTGGTATAGTTGGATATTATGGCGGTATAACGAGTAGATCTCTAATAAGAAGTTTATCGCAACTCCCACAAGAACCTATTAAAGGTCTATTTTTGTATAGCAGGCAGCTCGTTCCAAGATCCGTCAATTTTCCAAGTGGTGTTGACTGGTACGATTATTGGTTCGATGGGAATGCAACCGTTACAGTAACATTGACAACATAGTATCATCCCATCAAGATATAAATGCGTTTAATATTTCTCAAGGCTTATTGGAACGATTTACGATTTTAAGAAATTTATAGAATACCAGTTTAACCAACCAACTGCTCGGGACGAAGCTTCTTTTATGCGCAATACAACATCTAAACTTGTAATATATCTCGTTGGGTTGGTTTGATCTCCCATCGTAAATGCGTCCCTGGTTGACCACTTATTCCCAGTAATTGTTTGAGTTGCATCTTGGGCACCAGCATTAACTCGGAAATCTACTAACTGCCAACAATTTTTATATACACCGTACGCATTTCTAGCATTTGTGTTGATACTCGACATAACATAGTTGCTTTCATTTCCAACCGTAAAATATCTGACATTGATTGTTGCTTGGACGTATGGGAATGTGCTGATTAAATTCACGACATATTCTTCCGATGAAAATTTAATATATCGATAATTATTCCAATTGTCACCATCCCCATATATTGGTAGAGATGTTGGATTACTGCCATAATCCACAAACGTGTACTGTAGGGCGGTGATCGGATAACTATTGTCAACCCAGCCCACAAATGTCCCACAGATCCCAAAAATTGTACCCCTTAAAAATTTGAATCAAAGTATAGGATTGGTATAGACTAGACATAAATCCAGCCTATACCAATCAGTTTAGTGGTGCGGAATTTATACATAATAATAGAATTAATCGACTGAACAATGCGACGCAATTAATTTGTATCATATCGATATTAATTTGAGGAGGTATTCCATTTTGGAATACCTCCTCGTCACGTTATCAAATTGAACATCTTCGGGCCACAATTTTTGGGATCCGTGGGACGTTCCAAGGATGGGTGGATTCATCATCTCCACGATATTCTGGGTTTATGTGGGAGTTCACTAACATTGGTGATCGTTATCATCACCACTATTATTGTAATACCAATGTGCCTTTAAATGGGTGGAAGTATTTCAAAATCAACGTTGGAACTCTGGGATATATTTGTAATGTAGAGATCTGGAATACCGAAGGGACTCGGTTGCGCTCTTTAGAAATGTCCCTCGGCCCAAATGCCGGTAGATGGAGCATAAAGTTTTCTATCCCATCGTCATATCATAAATACACGATAGATTACGTCATGCTTAGATGGAAATCATCATCAGGAGATCATGGGGATTCAGACCCAGACGCATGGTATCAACTGTCGTTGAATTGATAGTGCATGTATAATTGGACGACTGTTTTAATGTAATCAGGTAAGGTTGTTTCAGATTATTATGGAATATTTCTCCAGTTATACTTTCAGAAGGAATATCTGCGTGGTCATCTCACAGTTACAACATGTATCCGTCAACACAACCAACCCTCAAATATGGTTTCAGTTGACAACATGATATCGTTTAACCTAATCTGCTTAACGTAGTCATGATTTACTAAATCGGACGTTACATTGTGACATGCTAAATCCATTGGAAAACCGGTAGTGATCACCGGTGACAACTGTTACACATACAGTATTTACACTTGTGCCATTTAGTTTCAAACTACCAACCGTCTGATTTATATCGACTTTATATTGCACGTCATACTGGTATACGCCGTAATAATTTCTTCCACCATCCCCAGTCCAAGTCCAATCACCAACTCGAGAACGAGTACCAGATATAAACGAAGAACTCCTATCGTATGACACGTATTCCCAATTATAGTCATATCTGGTAACGTGATTATAACCGCGACCAGCTGCAATATGAAACGAATAGTCGTTATTATCTCTATAAGCATTAAATGCCACGAACTTATTTGAATTTGCACCATCAGTACCAAACCAAATCCAACTTGCACCCTCGACATCAGAGTAACTGGTTATCGTAGTCGTACCCCAATCGGAATAGCTTTCCCGCAATCGATATATCATATCGATCCAGATATAATTCCAGTTTCGTGTTATATTTGACGCGGCCCTCCAACAAAATCCTGCAGCATTGTAATCATCATCACTAGGTTCGTAATCTTCCAATACAACCCTTGTAGTGGATGACCACGAACTCGTATTATCTACCCACCCAGTAAATGTCCCACGGATCCCAAAAATTGTGAGATCCAAAATAAAACGTCGTGAATTAGAAATTAAAGTCATAAGAAGAATTTCTAAATCTCTAGGAACTCTTCTTATGACTTTAATTCGTAGGACCATAACAATTGTAGGGTCCTCGAGCCTAACGGCTGGAAATATTAAGAATGGAGTAACCATATTTGGAGTGAAAGGTACGTTTACCGGATGGGTAGATAGGGAAAGAATCATATTCAATTCCAAAAATAACGTTGTCAGCGGTTGTACATATGAAGTTGGTGGCTATTATAATGGTAATAGTAATTGGGCAACGTCGTGGTGTTATATAAACTTTGATGAATCGTTAACTCGTGGATGGAACGTCATTTGGTTTTGGGCAGGATTCGGTTCACAGGACAGCGTATATGTCAGAACATATACAGCTGCATCGGGTACAACATCCCCACTATCGATGTGGCATAATCAGGAGGCCGGTACAGCATTCGATTCTAACAATGTGTCGTATATATCCATAGACAACATATCACTTCATCGAGATGGAACATCCAAATATGTTCGATCCCTCAGATTTTCCGGAATTCAACGATTTTTGGGATTGGATACATTAATCATTAAATTCCACAATTGATCCATGTGAGTTGTGTCAACTCGCAGTCAACAAATGTTACATACAGAGATAGGTGGTGAACTACCTATCTCTGTACAATATACACTATGGATTATATGTTATGATACATCTGATGCCCCAACACCATTCCTGTCTATCGTATCTCATTTTAAAATTAATCCAACGTGGCTGTTTTGTCGATGCAACCGATATGGTTTCACCATATCGCCAGAATGAGCCATATCCGAAATCATCCGCACTACGCCACATAATATCGTTGCTCCATTCTTAATATTTCCAGCCGTTAGGCTCGAGGATTCTACAATCGCGCCTTATATAATCCGAAACAAGCCCATAATATGATTGAAGAAAGGAGTGTTATTATGAACGTGACAGTTGTTCCAAATGGGCCGTGTGGTTGTCCACCAGGAAGACCACCTAAACCTCCGGTCCCGAATGGAGATATTGTACACTATGAAGATAACGTCACCGATTTCATCACGGCTTCCCCGGACATGGGAGTCGTACTTAGAACAGAATCCGGAAAGGTGACCAAGTTGCATAAGGGGAGTTTGGTTAGAGATCTTGTCTATGTGGACAAGAGTATGCAGCTTCAAACTATCACTGGGGTATTATCGGCGGTTCTTTGTAAAATCGATGAGCCAAAGAAACCTGTTGGGAATTGTCCTCCCCCACCATGTGCACCGGAGGTAATTCGTCCTGTGATATTGGTACTGGATGTTTCTACCGAATACGATGCGGCAGTGTTTAAAATTCCGATTTCATCCATCAGAGACTTCTTTAGTGATGAGATCGACCCATCCGACATTCGGGTTTGGGATATTGATTTCATCTCTGATACACAGGTGATCTTTTATTCCAAATTCGAACCAAAGATCGTTCGTTGGAATGATTCCGAAGTAGAATTTTCAGAAGCAAGGGGAAATGTGGAGGGAGCCACAAGATATCTTATTACAATTGATTCCGTTCGTGCGGAAAATGTACTGACTGTAATTGGTACTGGCGGGGCCATCGTTACCAGGTCGGTTGTCGGTATTCCTCCAGAAATTCACGATACATTTACGACCGATGTGGTTCTTACCAAAGTGAACGAACTAATTAAAAATTATTTCAACGTGACAGCAAATGATTCTGGTGTGACCATTCCTCAGAAAGAGTTATATGTGAACATTCTTAGCCATTGCCATGGAGTTGAGGACATTCTCATTACCGATAAAGACGATAACCCCATCTGGGTATATGGCCCGGATGATATCATTCCATTTTCTTTAGGAATGAATAGCTTTTCCTACCAGGAAATTGCAAAACAGTCCGATGATGTGTTGATGATTCACGCACCAATGCTTCTGTATCTGATTCGAAGAATGGTCGCCGACGGCTATAAACTTTGGGTAAATGGGTTCAATGTCACATTCGATCTACCAACCGATGATGTTTGGAATACGCCAATGGTCGCATCCAACGTGTTGGTATATGGCGGGTCTGATGAGAGAAATGCAGCTTGTGTTTGTAACGATACCATCACGTTGACCAGATATGATGGAACCTGTGGAGTATCATTCATTCTGTCCAATAAAGACGGAGACAAGATGCCCGCTGGAACTGATATGATTACAGCAGCACGGGATGTATCTGAGGAAGATCCAAACGGTAAGATTTCTGCGTTATCCATTGTAGAAGCAAGAGATGATGATCTTATTACAACGGCTCTTTATGTTGGTTATACAACTGAGGAGATCACAGAAGATTCCGATCGTCAGATTGCATACGATGTTATTGCCCCAGACTTTGGTAGCGTAACACTGAAGGTTCGAGTAATTACAAAAGTAGATTAAATTTAGTAGAGTAAACGTGAAAAATCACACGTTTACTCTACTATTTCGTTGAAATTTGGGCAAAATTTTGGACCATAACAATTGTAGGGTCCTCGAGCCTAACGGCTGGAAATATTAAGAATGGAGTAACCATATTTGGAGTGAAAGGTACATTCCGAGGTTGGGTCGATGCTGATTACGTATTGATCAATAACGGGTCCGTTATGTCCGGAGTCGCATATTCACATTGTTCTTGGTGTTCCACAAATCCAGAAGATTATGCACAGATTAACCCAACCCCATATATCGATTCATCTAAAAATAATTGGTTGTATATAAATCCATCGTGGGGAAGATGTTCGGCTATTTATCTCCCGAATTGCTCTGGCAGAACACCAAAATCAAATGAATTAACGATTGAACTTTGGGTTGAAAAGAGCCGTGCTACTGTACGCGGTCAACCCATATCCGTCTTTTGGTCAAACAATTCCAGTCACAATGGATGGCATTGGGTTGGAGGACTTGGGACAAGCTCATATGACTATACTGAATTGTCTGCATGGGGGACTGGCAATGCCTGCGATTTCGATGAGGTTGGAAGAGAGTTTTCAAAGACAATCACAATTGGGCCAACTAGCAGATATACTGGGACATGGTGTGGTTGGATATACATAACCGCATCATCTGCAAGTGAAGCCCCAGATTTATGGATAAAGAAATTATGGGTAAATTGGAATTAAATATTGATAGGAGGTAGTATTCCACTACCTCCTATCAATATATTTGACATTGTACGTCGTTTTATTTTCTAAACCAACCATTGGTTACTTCAGTATACCCCCACATATAACGTTTTGGAACTTCCAAGAATACTAATAACCACCACATCCAGTTTCCGTTGTCTGGGTGTTTCAGTGGGAAATCAATGGTGCTTCTAACGTCAATAGTCCTAGTACCACCATCACCATCGACATAATACCAGTCTCTATCACCAATGGAGTGTCTTATCCAAGATGAAATACCTGATGATGTGTTATAGTATCTTCCTTGTACCTGGACATATGCATTTCCAGATGATGTTGAATCTCCAACGTTTACATATCCATGAGCATCGACCCGAATCTAGTTGAATCCGGCATTGATTATCTTATTCATTTGCGTAGAATGGTCAAACGTCCAGTGGTTGGAGAATGTATCACCTTGTGATGGTTGTGCTGATCCATCTACACGTAATTTATTTGAGCCAGTGAAAATGGATGGCGGCATTGTACTATCTACCCATCCAGTAAAGGTCCCCTTAACACCAAAGATCCACACTCCGTTCTTAATATTTCCAGCCGTTAAGCTCGAGGACCCTACAATTGTTATGGTCCTACGAATTAAAGTCATAAGAAGAGTTCCTAGAGATTTAGAAATTCTTCTTATGACTTTAATTTCTAATTCACGACGTTTTATTTTGGATCTCACAATTTTTGGGATCCGTGGGACATTTGTGGGATGGGTTGATAATAGTTGTCCCCATACTTCGTTGCAGTATACTACAAGTGGGTATTCGATTCCGATCTATGTTGACGGTAAAAACTGGAATCGTTCGCACTATATCAATTTTCCATCGGAAGATTATGTTAAGAACTTGATCACCACGTTTCCATATATTCAAGCAACTATATCTGGAAGATACTATACTGTCGGAAATAAGACTAATAAGGTTTATGTTAATATAACAACGGATGCCAGAACGGATAATTTTATCCTAAAAGCCGGGTGGCAGTTGGTACATTTTGACGCTGGTGCCGGTGCACAAGAGAGCACATTTAATGTGACTGGAACAAAGTGGCAAACTAAGCAATCATTAACTAATGGAAATAATGATAACCCTTCCAGTTATGTGACCGAAATAACCGTAGATGTAGCCACAACCAAAGCAAGTGCTAGAGCAAATGCTACTCTTAATTCATTCACAATAAACTTCTTGAAATCATAATATTTGGGGAGATCAATAATCGAATTATTATCGTTGTAACCACATATTACAATTTGCCAATGGTAACTCATACCGAATGCTGTGGGAATCATCGCCATCCGACCACGTAAACTGTCCAGCAAATATCAATGCCCATATCTGATAATTGCTCCTGCCTGAAGAATTTAACGCTGATGAAAAATCATACATGTACTCATTTAACCCGCCCCAACCATTGTCTATGGTATGAACCGATTCTCCGGTTTTGAGTATCACGACTCCACTTGTCACAAGAGATCCAGCACTATTATTCCATGCGGCTGAATATCGAAAACCGAATGCAAAGTTTGTCCATCCTCCGATTGATGAGCTCATATTTCGGATTGTGATATTCGCATAGATCTTCGGTCGAATTTTCAAAATATCATTTATTATAATTGGAGGGGGTACCATGTATGAGGTCCTACCCAACTGTTAAAATTACACCCAAAACCATGTACGCCGATATCAATGACACCAATATGATCCAGATAGTTCAGCGCAAATTTAGTTGGATTTGTGGGAACAACACCATTCTGCACCAGCCAGATGCGATCATCAACCCATCCAGTAAATGTACCACGGATCCCAAAAATTGTGCCCCTTAAAATTAATCACTATATTTACAATTAGGGGATGGTGGTTCGTCCAACCATCCCCTAATTATCCGATGTGGTGATTTAACAGTCTATTACTTCGATAACCAAAATTGTTGCCCGGCCATATCAACTGACGATCTGATGCCATATATCACTCCATTCGAAAATGCGGCCGAAGATGTATTTATGGTTCCAGTGTATGGGTTTGGTTTCCAGTCCCAGATTGTGTCATTGGAAACAACTTTCCAGGCTTTTCTATCCCAATCCCTGTGCGCCGATGATGGTCGTGATGGCATAAAGGTTGCTCCCGAACCAGATAGGACACATGCGTATAAACCGCATGGTGGATTGTTCCATGGCTTTACCCACTTATAATTCCAAGTTGTCCATCCCTGCAATGATATCACTGCGTCCGTATACCAATAAACTAATTCGTGATCACCATCATCCCACCAATGCACATAATAACGTTTGTCCATGTTGTAGATTTGAGATTGATTATCTACCCATCCAGTAAAGTTTCCCAATACCCCAAAGATCCAGACTCCGTTGCGAATATTCCACGGAACAAGGTTTCCGGAACCTAGAACTACTATGTTCCCAGCCGCATACCATCCGGCCCAGCAGATAACTTGGTCTCCTGTAGTTGGGGTGTAGGTACCACCCCCATGAACAGCTAAACTCTGATTAACAACACCAGCACCAGCGTGCCAGCCAGCCGGAATCCAATAAACTCCATTTGCAGCAAGGGTGGCTCCAGTGTTTCCCCAGTTTGCCATATTTCCGGCAACCCAGCCACCGTTAGACCAACCAGTGTAACCAGTTAAAATATGGGAAGCGCCAGCAGTTGCAGCCGTCGCTTCCGCCAATGTACTCACTGAAATGACATTTTCCCCTTCTGCGTAGTAGCCTGCTGGGAGAGTAACGCTACCGCCTGGGGACAATTTCTGATTTAATGTCTGAACTGGCATCGAACCAGTTACGAGTTCATCGTTCACATAGGCTGTATAGCCACTTAAAATGACATTTGCCGTCGCGGTGGCATCCGATGTATCCGTTCCACCGCCAGATCGAATAATTAAACATTCACCCATTGTAAATTATTCCTTTCTCGGTTAAACTTGTCATACATCTTGCTGACTGGTATCAGATACAAACCTATGAACAATTTGATAATCAAATTGTTCATAGCAGTAAGAAGTAGTGCGATGAATTGAATGGGTGAATATTTGTTTTAGCTACAAAGAACGAAGTAAGAGTAGGAACTAAATCTACTCTTACTTCTTATTTTATTCTTATATTAGCCCAAACTGGAATCTGCGTATATGTTAATATGAGAAATTAGTGTAATTGACGCAACGCCAGTTGCTCGGTAACGATTCACAGCACGCACAACGGTACACCCAGCAAAGTCAAATCTTACAACATCGCTCTTTGCAGACTTTCTACTCGAAGTGGTATTATTCAAATCCTCAAGATACGTCGGCGCATAACTGGTTGCGAGTTCATCAAGACTGCATACTGTGTCGGTTCCAACGGAAATATTGGATGTGGATTCTGTGCCATTGAATGTAAGTTGGTTTGTGACCACAAGATGAATGTATGGATAGGATAATTGCAATCCCCACAAATAATCCCCATCAAATACGTACGAATATAATTCGATGTAACCACCATTGGTATTCTTCGTTGTAATATTTGACGTATTCGTCTGATCAATCAACGTGTGCTTCGAATCCACCCATCCAACCCAAGTCCCAGTCACTCCAAATATATTGACTCCCTTCTTAATATTTCCAGCCGTTAGGTTCGAGGAGCCTACTATAATTATGCTCCCGGTCGTCCAGCGGTTTGCTGGGCAGGCCGTTTGATTTGTCGTGGTTGGAGTCATATTAACGGAACCTTGCGTTGCCAGATTCTGTGATACTATTCCGCTTCCAGAATGCCATCCCACCGGAATGGTGTAACTCCCGTTAGCGGATAATGTCTGATTTACACTTCCTCTATTAACCATAGTCCCAGCAACAAGCTCACCGTTCACCCATCCGGTCTTTGTCCACAGCACCCACCTAGAATCTGCAGTTCCTGGGGTATTATCTGATAAGCTGGAAACAGAGACTTCCCCATTACCATTGTGGTATCCATATGGAATCGCATATTGTTCTCCAGGATCTAGTGTTAGTGTTACTGATGCTCGATTTGGCATTGTACCAATCACCTTTACGTCATTTACATAGCAACTGTATCCAGTAGCTATATCTTAACTGGATACAGTTGCATCGGAGGTGCCTGCACCTCCACCTGAACGGATAATTAGGCATTCACCCATAATGCTCTCCTTATCCATCAAGGTCCTATGTAACTCTTAACTCGTAGTTTCTATAACACGTTCGTAACGAACGTGTTATAGGTTTTAGAAAGTATTTAGTTATTCAATGCTAACTTTCTAAAACCTATAACTTTCTTTAACGGAGCATAATTATAGTAGGCTCCTCGTTATTATCCCCAGGAAATATCAAGAAAGGTGTCAATATCTTTGGGGTAACTGGGACTTGGGAAGGCTATGTTGATGATCCATTTTATTTTAGAGCTGGTGAATTATATGAACAGATTGTGAATAGTAATAATGAGTGGAAAGAATTAAGTTCGGCATTGATCGATAGTGTGACGATGAGTAATTTCCGAAAAGGTTATTTAACAATCCGCATAATTGGAGAAATCAATATTTGGTTTTCATCATCCAGTTCATCAGAGTATCAGTCTGGAACTGCTAGATGGGTATTTAGATATTATGACACCAGTGGTAATTCATTTGATAAATTGATCATGGAAACGGTTCCTATTGGTGGATGGTCCACCACCGATTCATCTGACAGTGGAGCTCATACACGTAACGAAAAAACCATTGAGATGAGTACAGATAATATTGACAATGGACGGTTATGCTTAGATTTCAACGGGACATCTAATGAATTATACTGCCGGTTCCGTGCATATAGAAGCATCTGGTTTAAAAATCTAAGATAGTGTCTAAAAAACGTAAGTGTCACCAATCCCCGGATACGCAATAAAAAATTAGTGACAGGAGTCCCTCAAGAAGAGAGATTCCTGTCACTTTCGAATGAATCACTATTTATCCAATATGGGTCGCTCCGATACTAAGTCATAAACTGACTCTGCAATTACTTTTGGATAAACCGGAATGGATTCATTCTTAAAATATAACTTCAGTTGCTGCTTGGCAACCTCTAATGCCTCTGTTTCATCTTCTGCGGTCACATCCAGTTTAACAGGAACTGGTGGAGTATTCATTGCGGTTAACTTCACAGAAACCGTATAGATCTTGATAGATTTTGAAGTGAGTCCACGAGGTCCGGATACGCAGTGATTCGAATCAACCTCTTCTTCTGTCTCAAAGGTGGCAATCATCGCACCATCTTCTGTGGGAACGATTGTGTCGACCGATATTCCCATTGTTGTAGAAACGAAGTCAGTGAGGTCGTTGATGGTATTGATGGCAGACCCTCCCTTTGTAAATGTAATGATCATCGGCCGATATCCCTCTGATGATTCACAGATAAATGATAAATCACAGGCGATGAGTATACAATCACTCCGATTGATCAGCTGTAAAAATCTATTGAATCCTTCTTCGATTTTATTACGAAAATTGGCCGATCCTATAACTATAGCTGCTGGTCGGATGTGCGTGATTAGTGAGTCGCTGGACATGGCAACTGTCAATGTTCCATATTGACTAAATTGGGACCAAGGCATTTCTTTCGTTCTCGTCTCAGTCTCCCCACACAAGAGTTCCTTGGAGATTTCATGGATCGTTGCGGAACCGAAGGTTGCATCAGGTGACAGTATATAAGATTGATTCAACATATCGTCATTATAAGCTGGTCCCTCATAGTCTTCCCTTTTGCTCAATGGAATCAGGTAAAAATTCCCTACGACTCTGGTATCATTGTACACCCTCTGAAGGATGGATCTCCACTGTGCGGCGACACCGGTCGGAATACTCTCTCCATCTATAAATAGTTGTCTAATTGATTCTTCCACTTTCTTTTCCTCCTCTTCGTGTTTAATAATCCCTCCAACATCGAGTCTCCACGATCCATTTTCGTAGCCAAAGATTTTGCCCATAGATGCCACGGTAACACAACGGCCTGTTTTCGCTCTCACAAAGTTCTCAAGATCATCAATTGTTTCTTCAATACTTTCTTTGGTGGAGAGCGTGACGATTAGTGGGCGACGGTTGTCGTCTATGTTAATCAGTGCCGAAATATCAACAACTGTCATTTCGCAGTCATCACTTATTAGACGGAAGAATCGTCTAATCTCATTTTTCGATTCCTCATCACCGCGAATATCGTGCAGATCGAAACAACTGACCCGATATGGACGTGACACTCCTACCAGTATTGTGTTTAACTGGGACTGTATACCAGTCCAAGGTATCTCTATGTCATCGTTGGCATATGACTTGTGGAGAAGTTTCGCATTGATGGCATCGAGGACCTTCGTGTAATAGATACCACCAATGTCACTCTGTGGTATTAAAAGGTAGGAATCGTTCACCACACTCTCATTGTACTTAGATCCACAATTGGGATTTCCTATGAGTTTTAACAACCGAACTGCCGAGGGAATGATCGCAGGGTATGCAGATTTCATGACTGTTACCCATTGATCTACCACATCGTTCGACATCTTAACCCCATTGGCAAAATTCAGCCCACCCAAAACTCCATGGGTGTTATAAATTTTCACCTCTGTCATATCCTTCACCTTCTTATCATCTTCTGCCTTCTCAATAGCGTGCCCGATATCAATCTTCCATGCCCCACCCTCTTCACTAAACGCTTCATCTTTAAAGATCTCACTTGTTGCAGTTGAAAATGTTTGATGCCCAGTCTGAAGCCGGATGAAGTCTTTAAGTTCAGCAATCGCGTCTCCCCAATTATCCTTATTGGCAAGTGTGATAATCATCGGGTTGGCATCTTTAGCTGGTATAAGTGGCGAAATGTCCGTAGCAATAATTCTGCAATCTGACCACAGTAGGGATAGGAAGTGTTCCGTTTGTTTAATCGCATCAACATCCACATATCCGAATTCGGCGAAATCAATCGCAGTAATCCTACCGGTTCTTGTTACAGAAAATGTCATATTAGAGATATTATTGGTTTTTGTTTCAACGGCTGTACCAATCGCAGTCCAGGGGAACATTGTTCTCGTCACACCGGTTGAGTCATATACAAATGTATTGTTAAAACTCTTGCAAAATTCCCTGAACTCCAAACAGAATTCTTTAGACGTAATTCCTTTCCGATGTGGGAATAGTAAATAGGAGTTGTATTTTATATGGTCTCCCCATGGTTGATCGTTGTTAGGATTCTCGGGAATTGGGACCAAATTAAAATCGCGAGAAATTCCAACTGGATATACCAACCGGAGTATCGATCTCCACTGTTCTGCCAAATTGTTGGGCAGGTATACCCCGGCGAGCTGATCATTTGGTGGAGAAATAATTTGAATCTTGCGTCTCATGGTCATGACAATCTCTCCTTATTCTTCATCGGTATTTTGTGCGATATATCTCTTCTCACGAATCACTCTCGTCCGGACAACCTGCCCATCACCTCGACAATAGGAATGAAATAACTTACCCGCCTTCTTAATAGCCAAGTTGACATCATCTGTAAAAATATCAATGCACAATTCGTGGGCGATGAGGCCGTCATCGAACAACACCGTGACACCGATGGTGTATTTTGTGATCGAATCAATTCCGGTTTTAGACCATTCCTCATAGGTCTTATATTTCTTAGGATCACTCTTTCCCCCATCCAAATCAAAATTGATATCAAATCCAGTCCCGTCCAGATAAGACACTATCCGTCCTATGATGTTGTAGTCATACTCCGAACCATCTGGAAATATTCCAGTAAGATCGACAGCTAACGCAACCCTTACATCATAACGCAACATGTTTGGATAATCTAAAAATAATTCGATTGCAATAGCTGGTCCGTGGAAGTTCATTACTCCCAACGTGGTTTCGTTAAGCAATCCCTCCTTTGACATTACCCGCGTTTCCTGTGCTGGGGTCTCAATAGATGATTGCAGTTTCCTAATATCCCAGGAAACGTTTCTCTGTAAGAACGTCTGGATAAAATATGGAATAATTGATTTTGCAGCGTTGCCAGATTTCTCTTCTATGATAATCAGAAACGTGTGATTAAGTATCACATCTCCTATCATGGAAGGGCATTCTTTCAATAATTCCAGCCCCCCCCCTCGTTTGGTTCCAGCTTGTACTGCCGCTCTACTAAATCATCCCATTGCTTACAAGCCGGATACATATGATTCCGTCGATTTACCCGAATTTGATCTGCTAAGCTATTGGTCATTCTAGTTACAACCGCAACGTATGGTTCAATTGTCATAATAGTAATTCCTCTCTTTCAATTTCTTCCTTTGGGTATCCAAAATCTTTCTGTTTCGTATTGTGAAAGATGTGAATATTCTTCTTCCCCATTACATAGGGAGATAACCGTTCTCTTAATTTACGAAAATCATATTTCGTGTCATTATCGATATAGCAATCGATGTGGATATTGGACCCAACTAACCCTTTCCCCAAATAATATCGGATGGGTTCCTCAAACGCCCCATTACACGTAGACAGAAAGATGTTGTTTCCCTGAACTCCATCATAGAGATGATATAGAATCCCCAGAGTATCAATCGTCCCTTCTGCTATAATGATATGAATTGGTTCTCGACTCATCACATCGATTCCATTTTGTACGGCATAGTAACTACTGGTGTTCCCATGCATATTGAAGATATTATATTTATACCACCGGTATTTATTCCGATTGGTAATGTCTCGAAATACAATATATTCATTCTTCACTGATGCAAATCCTAAGTAATCTCTCTCCAAGATTGCCGGATCCACATCGGGGTTTTGTAACTTCAAATGATTTTCCCCGATGAAATCTTTTAAACTCCATACGAGTTTTAACATCGAGAAATCTTCGGGAGGGATCATCCTCCCAAGACGATCCCTGCAAAGATATTGGTATTTTCGTAATAAATAGTCCTTATTTCGAAGACCTGGGAAATTAACTTTAATTTCTTTTCGGTTGTAATACTGATTGACTTTGGTTGACCCACTATTTTCAAACGCAGACTTATTGGCTCTACGTAACCCCTGCAACGCATCCATACTGGCACCATCCGCAATGGCGTTTAACATATCTTTCGTTAAAATACTACAAGCGTTACAATTAAAACATTTATACCACACTGGGTCATCTGGTTTTGTCGGATCACAGTTAATATACAACCGTTTCTTATAGGGATTCTTTTTCGAATCCCCACAAAGTACGCATCGGGTACAGCACCACCAATCGTCCTTCTGAACGACATTGGGGAGTGAGCAAAGATACTTATAGAGACCAATCTTATCCATTGGACTCACCTAATTGCTTAGAGCATTTCTCAAGTCTTTCTTCTTTTTCTTTCTTTCGACGATTGTATTCATCGAGGAGCTTGGTATACGTTGGGTCACCGCTTTCCTTTATTTTCCGCAAAATATCCATAACCACGTTATCAGTATATGGTTCTTCTGGTCTCATGACTTCAACACGATCCGTTGCCCGGCCATGATAAGCACTCTCAATTGAAAGTAACTTTCTCAGATCTTCTTCTCTGATTATACAGAGTCCACACACCTCCAGCCATTCATACTCTCGTTCAACGTGACGAAATACTGTGCTGGTTGACAGCATTTCAGCAATCGTTTCTGCCCTTGGTACTTTAAACATATCACATTCCTCCTTTCATTACCTTCCGGTTGAATAAATTATGAATTATTACCTGGGACGGCCGATACCATCTGGAAGTAAGCCATGATTTCATCCTTTACAAATTTCACAGTAGAATTGGTCACCTGAGCGACGACGTTCATGATTGCTCCATTGTAACGGAGAACCAACTTGCCTGCGGTTTCTACATCAATGATCGATTCTTCATCATCCTGAGATAAGGATAACATGTCCTGCAAGACATCAGCACTGCAATCTTTCAGTTCTGCATCCGCCGTATTCTCGGCAACTGTTACCTCATTCAGATATAACACCGCTCTTCCGATTCTCTTAATCCCAAAGTGATATTCTACCTCCGGACTCATCGTCCCATCAACTCCGTCTAAGATATTGCTCATATCGCTTACTCGGATACTCTCGATCGCACAGTCAATTGTATTGAGAAGTGCCTCCTGTGCAAATAGATCCTTGGTATCTTTCTGGAGCAACCGATACATCATGGATCTCGTTGCACCGAATACACCGGCAACTTCTCCAAAGGAAATATCCTCCTGATACATGTTAAAGTCTGCCAGTGTATAATCCAGTTCCATCTTCTCACTGTCCTTCGACGTATCCCCGACATGGATGACGAATCCCATGATCGGCTGTCTGGTTTCTCTTTTAAAGAGATTGCAGGTGATGGTGGCTAAGTAGTTATTGGGATTGGTGGTATCATTCGCATCCCCTCCCACGACAGCCAGCTCTGTCGTGTACCCCATTTTGTGAAACTCCTGGTACATGGTTTTGGTAATTTCGTGAATCATTTTTCTTCCTCCTTTTTATAGTTGATTCAAGGAAATAATATATAGCTTAAACAAAAAATGATAGGGTCGGTTTCGACCCTATCATACTTTTCCTAAGTATCGACACCCGATACTATTTCCATCATCGTCTCGTATCGTTGCATCTACGGTAAGGCAATCATCTCTGGCCCCCTTTACCGCAACGGCAACTAACATGGATACGATGTAGTAAACTCCCGGTTGTGGTTCCGGTAATCCATATACTTCTCGATATTCCGTCTCCTTTACGGGAATCCCGTCAATCTTTCCAACATAGTTTCGATGAAAGATTACTCTGGCAATTCCTGATGATGGAATTGTTAAATAGATATCCCCATTGGCATCAAAGAAGTCAATGGGATGTGGTGTCATGTTAATCAGTTTTGGTGCTTCCCCGTTTGGCCCATTAAACACATTCTCGTGATATGTAGTCATCGCACTCTTCACCAGATCCCCGAGAGACTGCGTACATTCTACATTCCTCATGATATAATCAACTCCGCCGATAAACTAACGTTTGAATGCTTTAAAATTTGATCAATCTCGTGGGGTGACATGGCTCGACCGGAACGATCTTCGCCGATGAAATGTACATAATGAATGTGTGTTGCCTCATCTTTGGGAATATCGATTGTTTTTAATAAGGGGGAATCGCTATAGGAAATTTGACAATGATACATTGATCCTGTAGGTACTACCGCTGGGGATACCTCACCGCTCGTTGTGATTTTGGTCCCATAATAGCCCATAGGTATCTCTTGTACAACGCTCGTAAACTCCCAACACCGGTTCTTTTTATCATAGATGGCGAATGCATCATTCCCAGTTACCGTATCGAAAGTGATCGATGATTGGGACAGGGGCTTCTCATCAATAATCGCATAAACCGATTTAAGGTCCAGATGGTGATACTCATGTCCTTCCGGAAAACTTGAGCATCGTAATGATTTGATGATTCGTTTATGTATCCCAAACTGTAACCCTTCTCTGTTATACTCACTTCGTTCTGAGTATTCAAATCGACTGGTCAGAATATAACATCCACACTGCTCACAGTAGAATACTCTCCTGGCTCTGAGTCCACAGAATGATGCTTCATTCTTCTTGCATTTTTCAATCATAAATTTTGACACATGACTCGGATTTGTATGACCAGAAACCGGAATGAGCATGTTCATATACCGGTCACTATGTTTATCCTTGAGTATGATGGGCGTCTGATAAAATTTCTTCTCGCCACTATCCCAAGTTGAAAACATAATGCCGGCCGTTGGAATTAGTTCTCGATACAAACCAAGGTTCCCGTCCGACCACTCAATGATCCTTTGGCCACAATTGGCACACTGATCGAGATTCCCATACTGACGGTCGGTCTCCATGAGGATATCCCCATTCTTGTGTCTTCCTAGCTTTACTAACATTTTTTCTTTCCTCCTTAAAATAAATTTATAAAAACCATCACAGACGACTGGTTTCTCATCTGTGATGGTCATTATCCTTTGTTAAACGTTGTCCAGTGCAGTCATATACTCATCGGAAATAATATCCTCATCGAACGGAATCGGATCTCCGGTCACCTCTGGTGTCTCGTATTCGACATAGCAGAAGATTGTATTGAGTAATTTGGATTCATCCTCAATAATCATATCATCCCGATACCCTTTCAGTGCCTTATAGTTATCATTCATCAGATGAGCAAACGTTGCTGACTGCCTGAGCTTACTGATATACTTTGTATTCTGTAACATTCGGTTACTTACTCTTCCCTGTACAACTGATGTGATAAAACTGGGAAGCTGTTGGTAACCGGCTTTCTTTAACTGACGTTTGGCAATAATGGCCAACTTCGTATAGGAACGATCCGGCATCGACCGAAGTTCCTGGAATCCCCCAAATCGTTTTGCGTAGAGATTCTCTAAGACATAATTGCGGAAAGAATTCTGATTGATCGGGAACTGGGAATAGTAGTCAATCTCTTCATCGGAGATCGGACCCACTTCCTTTTCCAATCGATTCAGTACATCCACAATCGATAAGTCAATTCGGACGACCTGGGATTCATCAATTTTCACCATGGACTGCTCCAGCTTGTCAATACTGGAAAGCCCCTCCGATCCCTTTACGTTATCGACTCGGATCGGATTCATTTTATATTTTGTAATATTGATGGTGTATTTAAGCTGCGTTCCCACAATTGACTGTAAGAACGAAACCAAATTTTCCTTAAAATTAAACTTAAAGAAGTTATCATAGAAGATGTATTTACTAAGAAGTCTGTCTCTATGTGCATCTTCTGTCACCCCTCGCAGTGCCGACTGCTGTGACCAGAGAAGCTGGTTGTTTTTAGAGTGCTTACGTAGCCTTCCATTGACAAACTTATACAGTTTCTTCATCAGGTCATCGGCTGCCTGCTCTTCCATTTCAATTAAGTCATCAATATCAATATCATTATGATTTTCTCTATTTTCATAATCAATCACATCCACCGTACCAACATCTTTCATCGTTCCGTATAAAATCAATTCCGAATCGGTTACATTTCCAATACTATAGAAAATCTCGGTGAAGATATCTACAATCAGATCCTGTACCGGAATTGCCGAATACTGTTTGTACACAGAGATGAAATGTTCCACGGGAGGAATTGCAATTTTCATCATCATGGATATGGCTAAGAATCGTTTTGCATCTTCATTGGTGAAATCATCTGGGTCATCATAAATTCGACCAGACTTTGCATCGACAGTCACATCAATGTGGTAATTGTCATGGACCAATCGATAAATGGCTTTCTTAAGCCTTGGAGAGAATAATCGCTTGTAAAGAAGCTTCTGAAATTCTTGAGCGGTCAATTGATACTTTTCATCATCGATGATTTGCTTTAAGGAAAGATATGCCAGTGGCAATTCCTTATCCTCATCGTACTGCTCAATGAAATAGTCTACGTAATTACAAATGTCCTTCGTCTTATTCTGGAATGCGGTTCTCTCAATCGCAAATGTTTTTAGTTTCTCCAGCATCTCTGGATCTTTTTTCATTGCTTTCTCAAAGGATTCCGGAATGTATTTCCTGATGTTTAAGATTACTGCCTTATCCATCGGATACACATAGGAATCCTCGGGATTGTCAACGGGTCTTGTCCATGTTTCAATGTCAATCATCGTATCTCTTGTCCTCCATTCATAAGCTTCGAAGAAATAATATATAGCCTATTTCTTCTTTATTCGATTTCCAGAAGTCTTCACCGGTTTGACAGTCTTTACTCGACTCTTGGTTCCTGTTGTCCTTGGAACTTTCTTCCCCAGTCCAATCGGAGATCCAGAGTCTAAACTTAACCGTTTCGGTTTTCCAGCAAGTCTCTTTTCCTGGTCCTTCACGTATTTAGTATCACGCCGTAGTTTTGCTTCTGCTGCGTGATACTCTTCCATAATCTTCTTAATTGAGCGAACTTTCGTAAGAAGTGCTTTCTGACTAAATGGCCTAGCCTTCGCCTGAATCGCCAGCTTACTCATCATTCGTCCATCCTGGATGAACTTCGCTGCAAAGAAGAGATATTTATCATAGGATACAATCTCGAATTTATTCCTTACCACAGGTGCCTGAGAGATCGCAATCTTCCCAAGTTTCTGCTCTAAGAAATCAACCGATAATCCATACTCGTGATAGACATAGGCGTGGGTATATACGAACGATGGAGTGTTGGCAAATAACTGGATGTCGTAATCTGCAATGGACGTAGCCAGTTTATTCTTATTGCTCCCATCAAAGAATCGTATTACCACATCATAGGTATTACCTCTCTCCGTTTCCGTTGGAATGACCAGATGCATGTAAACATCTCCCGTTTTTCCATCGTAATAGGAAGTGAGTTTAATTTGGTTTCCTTTCTTTTTATCCAGTTCGATGTATTTTCGTTCCAGATTCTGTATGATTAACTTCCCTCCGGGAAGGGAGGCATCTCCCTTCCCTAAAGGATTGGTTAGATATTCTTTTAGAGTCATGATTCATGACCTCCTACTAAACATCTTTCGCTCCAATTAACTCTTCCGTAGTAAAATTCTTATAGAGATACTGACTGGATGATGCAATTAACTTCACCAGTCTTAAACTTCCCTTTAAGACTTCCACGGGCGCAATCACCGGCTCAATCAGATCCTCATTCTCCCGATTCTCTAAGAGATCATAGGCAACTCCTGTATCGATACACTCGAAGATCTTATCATTGAACCGAATATCATTTCCCTTTCCATCCGGTACAACCAGATACATTGGGTCACTGTCATAGAGGTTCTCCGCCACCTTATAAATACAAGCCAATGCCGTATCATATACCATATCCAGAATATCCAGAATGGTCTGGATGTCGGAATCGGAATACTGGTAGTGACGATTTTCAACCTCTTCGATTCTCTGATCAGCAACCAGCTGGGACCGAATAGAATCAATGGCTGCCGGAATGGCATAGTTACCACCAACGACGTAGCCGAAATCATATGCTGACCGACAAGCAGAGATTGCATCATCCAGAGAGTCCTTACAAGCCTGCAGGTCTGCATCTCCATATCCACCAACCTTGATAACACCAGAGTTACAGCTTAACTTACTGATTCTGGTCCGGTAGTCAGATACATCTCTCACAATCATAGACAGAGAATCACACTGCTTGATGGTTCTGTCCAACTCAGCTTTGAGTCTATCCGATCTCTCTAAGATAGCTGGCTTCTGGTCAGCACCGGAAACATCCACCAGTACCATCTTATCGGATACGGTAATCTGGTCACAGGAACCACAGCATCCTTCCAGATATTCATACGCCTCCTCGATAACCTGCTTTCTTTCCTCAAAGAACTTTGCAACCAGAGCCTGATGTACGTCATCAGCCATATCCGGTTTCTTCTCCGGAGGTTTCTCCATCATCGCATTTCTCAATGCATCAAACATGGAGGAAATCTCCTGATTATCTTTATTGATCGTAGTACCATCTACGATAATCCGAAGATCGTCATACATGGAACGCTCACTCGGATGTTTGGTTTCCACCTTTACCGGTACCAGATTTACTACTCCCAGATTGCTTCTGGTCTGGGTCCGTCTCATATTGTTATCATGTAATGCTTTGATGAAATCCGTCTGGAATCCAGGAGCCATGACGACAAATGTCCGATTCTTGCTTGCTACCACATCCCCGATGCAAGCCAAAGACACAAACATCTGGGACGGGATGTCATAATCAAACATCATAATCATCGGCTTTTCTGCCACAAAGGTTCCATTCGGAATGTCATTGATGTAATAATCCCGGAGCATGATTCCACCTTTCAAATCATACCCGTGGACATATTCCACATATGTACCATCGTAACCAGAATTCTCGACCCGAATATACGGATTGCCAGTTTTCTCATAAATCTCAGCAATCATCTTCGCATAGTCCTCGTTCCAGTTCGTGGATACATATGCAATTTTATAAATATCCTCCGCAATTTCTTTCAAATTGCGGCCTTCTGTATTAATTGGAGCTGCCGTTTCCATCAGCTCATCGCAAATTAAGTTAATGGCTTCTACCAATAGCCGCTTGGTTACGAACATCGGAATTTCATGGTGATTTTCCAGATAATCCATAACCTGTACGGTTAAATAGGAAGCTGCCAGAATGGCTGTTGTTGTACAATCTCCTACCTTTAAGTTTACATTGGCAGCTACATCCAGAATCATTCTTCCCAATGCATTTAAGTCTGCATCCAGACCTAAACTTAAATTCTTTGCAACGGTCCAACCATCCTTTGTGGTAAATACTCCATTGGGAAACTGGATAATCGCATCCTTACCACCAGGCCCATATGTCTGCCCAACGACATCCACATAAACCCCGCAGATTTCTCCAATGATCTCTCTCAGACGGTCCTGCTTAATAACCCGTACCGGAATCGTGATTCCAGAGGAATCTTTCTTAAGACGATCGAGTCCCCGAATCTCTTCTGCTACTTCGGTATTCACATTTGCAATTCCTTCCTTGATACTGGCCGCTGCCTGTTGTACTGCCTCCCTTGCCTGTCTTACGAATGGACTTTCCTGCCCCTCGTTTCCTTTGTACTTCTCATCATTCATGATTCACAAATACCTCCTTTTATTTTAAGGGCTGTTAAGTTTTTGTTAGAAATCACTTTATTATTGACCGCTATATCGGTGTTTTCACAAAGTTCACATCGATGTCAAACTTCGAATAGAGACCAACTTCAGCATCGGGTGAGTCTTTCTTAATAAATGGAGAATAGAGATTCATATTGAACAGATAAGCAGGAGTAAACACTTCCCGATGACGAATCTCCTTGATACTAAAGATTCCTTCGATAGACTGGAAGTTATATAAAAAATAGATGTCTGCGTTGGCCTGTGAGATAGCCGTTCGAATATCTCCCCCAATAACCCACTCGCACAAACTTCCACCCATCCAAAATAGTTTACTCATTTCCTGCTCAATTGGTGAGCACTTATGTTCCATGTAAAGATAGAGTTTCGTTAAACCCTTATCTTTGGAAATTACTCGGATTGCATTTCCGAGAACCGTCGGTACAAATGGAACTTCAATTTGGGGCATAAAGTATAAAGCAGATTTATAGACATCATTGCAATACCGAATCACATCATCTGTCTCTTCTTTTGCAACTCCCCAATCGACGTAGTCATGGAGAATATTAGTAGAATCTCGTTTCTCCTCTAAGGCACTGACGATCTCTGTAAAGTTCTTATCCTTAAAGGTTTGAAACATCGGGGCAAACATCTGTCGGATGTCTTCTGCCTGCTCCATTACAATCATCAGCTTTGCAATTACCTGGGCATCTGCATAGAAGCAGATATTGGGGACCTCAACAAAGACCGCTGTTGGTTTCATCAGGTTCACTGGTCGGAATTCTTTTTGAATTATTTCTGTCATCAGTATCCTCCCTTCAAACAAAAAAGAATCGGGTGAGCAAACGCCCACCCAGATTCATTAAGCCATCTGTCTGGTCATGCACCGGAAGAAATACATATTCCCATCTAAGGTAAAGATGTAGAATTCAGATACATAGAACTTGGACAAGGTGATATTCTTATCCTTTACCGACATCATCGGGAAATCTGCCCGGTAAGCAAACTCGAAGGTAATCACCAGTCCCATCTTAAAGTCTTCCGGAAGTGAGAAGAATTCATCGTATCCAAACCGGCGCATATAATCCACCAGATTATTCGGGATCGTTTTCTCCAATACATCAATATCCGTCACCCGATGTTGATCCCACCCATAGGATAATGGAATTTCCCCATTCAGATATCTTCGATTGACAGCTAACCAGGATGACTCCATCGCATCCATGATTACATTTCCAAGTGTCTGAGAATTCTGGTAGGTCTGGTATAACCATTCCTTCATCTCATTCGATAAGATTTCGTTCTGTAACCTTCTGAATACCTTATTGTCCGGAATCACCAGTGTTTTCTTTGCCATCGATTACTTCCTCCTTTTTACTATCGTCTTTCATCCAGGGTGCAGTCTTAAGCTGCTTCTCCACACGCTCATATTCCCGTGACAGAGATCCCATCGCATACTTCACCAAATCGTCCGACCGATTCCAGTATGTAACCAAAAGCTTCATGATCGCATTGGTCTGGTCATCATTCGTATCGATCGGATTTTTTCCTCCGGTCATCCCATCAATGGTGAAGAGATGAAAATCATTCTTTCCTTCTCCATGATTGAATACCAGAGAGTATACCGGAGTACCATCCTTATCCTTTAAACGGAACTCACCGTAGGACTGCTCCTGTGTCTCTTTATTCACAGAGAGTGCAACCATATCGGTTTCCTTCATATCCAGATCTCTGAATAATCCTGTCTTCTGAATATCCGCATACTGGGATGCTAAGATATTATAGAACTGATGATTCAGGGTTGTGGATACCATCTTCTTTGTCGTCTGGATCGCCGTGAGATATTTCTCCCGGTACAGATTCACCATAAACGTCACCAGGTTCCATGCGATGAAGTGTGCCCGAATCGCACAAGTCATCTGGAGTCCTTCTGGGATCCCATCTACATGAACCCGGCAAGTATATTCATCATTACCGTCACTTGATTTCGATACAAAATCAACGATAACATTAATCGGTGCATCGAACACGCTAGTTGCGATGATCCACTGCGTCACGCTCTTATTATACTTTCCACTCCTCTCCGTCTTTGCAGATGTGATTTCTTCCTTTGTTAACTCATCGGACACGATTCCACCAATCCTTGATGTGTCATTCTTCGTTTCATTGAATTTGATGTCACTGATTCGATCATCAACTCTCTTCACTGCATCGATGATGTCTGTATACGTGATGTATTCATTGGTGGTGTGCTTAGTTGCCCGATAGGCACAGATATTCTGGTATAACGATTTGATATCATCGAGTGTGATGATAAATTTTGTACTATCGTCATCCGAATTATCACCATATATATTAAAATCGACACAGGCTACCTGTCTTTCTTTTGGGAGATCTCGCAAAATCACCCCAAAAGATGCACAGGTTCCAATGACCTGATGCATGAAGATCTTAAGTAACCCATCATCGGATGAAACGATCTCTGGGATAACATCCTTTCTTATCTCTTCTGAGAGATATTTCGTTACATCAACGCTTGCAATTTCTGGTTTCATATCTTTCCTCCTCTTTTATTAATAGAGGGAGAATCAGTTTTCACCAATTCTCCCAAACTTTTGCTTAGTCTAATAAGCTTGCCAACTGATCCGGATCTGTTACCGTCTCTTCCTCAGCAGCTTCCCCCTGGGGCTGATTGAAGATAGAACCATAACCTAAACCAGAAGCATTATAGGATCTTCCGCCGGTCCGGTTTCCATTTTTGGTAGCCCGCTGAACTCCAAGTTTACCTGCAACGAGATCAATTGCTTCCAGCACCATATCTTTATAAGCTTTATCCACAACCCGGCTGGAGTGCACATACGCTTTACTTACTGCCGCTCTTGCGGTTTCCAGATCTTCCATAAACATATCCAGCTCACTGTCCGTCTGAACAATCTTCGCAGTCTCTCCAGTAATCGGATTATAATCCTCATAGACGGTTCCTTTTCGGAACTCATAGAGAATCACATCGTTGGACTTCTTTGTCTGCGGGTCAATTCCCCGAATCAGGATTAAGCAGGGGTGTGCTTCCCCATCAGTAGAGTTATTAACTCCAGTAGAAATCCCAATGTGATTCTTTGCATCTCCAACCTCTACGGAGATGAACATCTGTTTCTTTGCTTCGATGGCCGGCTTAATACACGCCTGATACTTGAGGTACAGCTCATGGCACTTTGCTCTGGATAAGAAGGTGATTACGGAGTTATTGTAATCATAGAGCTTATTCTCGCCTCTCTGTCCCTCCGGGAGTGGTGGTACAAATCCGAGCCGAACCATATCGTTATAAAAGGTGATCTCCAACGCGCAAGGAATCTTTGCGTAGGAGTTTCTGAGTGTCATTGACCTTGTAGTCACTGCCTGTCTGTCTCTGTTTGTGTTCTGGTTTTCCATGTTTCTTTCCTCCTTTGATTAACAATGTCTTTCTACAGAATGTCTGTAGGGAAAACTGTTCTTAACGATTAATTTCTCGACGCCTCCTGTTTTCGTGTACCCAAAGATCAATTCCTGCGGTTGGATACAATCAAGAGACATCCAACTGACTACGCTGGAAATCATTCCGTAGGACTTCATCATTGCAAATACAAGCCCATCGTCACTATCCCAGGCAATCACATCATAACTTTCCAGTTCCAATGCTTCATTTTGATATAATGCATCGGCGATATTCTTTGCTGTTTTCTGAATGTCATCCGTCTCTTCAAACGGGACATCCTTTAAGATATCCGTCTGATAGAAATCATTGGTTAACATCCGAAACGAATTATCACGTTCATCAAACGTTCTTCGGATCAATAAATCCGTATTCTCGAATCGCCTCCGATCAAAGAGGCATACTAACACGTTTGCCATCATTTTCCTCCTTATAGTATATGGATATATCCTCAATCCTTACTTCATTGGTGCCGCAGGACGTGAAATAATAATCAATGTAGCGATTTCCACTTCGGACAAAATCCCCAGTGGAAATATCCGGGCATGTGACCATGGGAGGTGTGTATTTACATGACCCACAGATCACTGTTGGACACGCGATAATGTCTGGATAATCCAATCCATCATGGGGAGTTACAATAAGGTCTCCCATCTTGAGTGGTTTAATCTTAGCAGCAAGAATCATTCGCTTTACTTCTTCAAATGCTTTTCTTGGTCGCTCCTGCGAATCTGTACCCACCAGCTCCATATTGATCCAGATAGTTTCCACATCGAACCCCTCTTTAATGTAATAAGGGTATACCCGTGCTCCATTTAGTGTTATGAACCAGTGATTTCTTCTAAGAATCCTGGTTTTCATATCCACTTTCCGTTTCATCTCTCGCATATCCTCCTTTGTTGAAAAATAAAAGGGTATCGCGGAGTCGATGACTCGCACGATACCCATAATTTCATTTATTAAATTTTCTCATCTAAATCACTTATGAAATTCTTCTATACTTGTCATCCTTCTAAAATCAAAACACAGCTACTTCAAAATTTGTTATTTTAATGTAGTCACATTCAATAAATCCCACGAACATCTGCAATATTTGTCAATTCGTTGACTCTAATCACAAGATGACAGTTCTCCGGGTTATCCAGTACAGTATCTACAAATGTATCACATTCCTTACGAGGAAAATCCCTCATGAACATAGGAACCATTCCATCAAAGTATACGGACGATGTGAACATCGTAGCCATTGCACCATCCTTGTATTCAAATATAATGATGTCATTTTCCTGCACTGCGACTCCTGTTTCGTCATAAAGTTCCTTGACGACTCTACAGGTTTCTGTCCATATGGTTCCCCGCCGATCTCGATCGCGCCGCATCCTTGTGCCCCAGTCTCTACTAACCTGCTCATGGTTAACCACACGTGGTTCCAGATTGAGTTGGAACTTTTCAACTTCAAATAAATTTCCGATCAAACATCGATCGTCATTCAGTTTGGCCTTACACCGATGCTCTGCGTTCGCTGCAACGCAACCACGAACCAACTCATCATATCCATCGGTCACCTTCAATAATGTCACCTTCATTTTTCTTCTCCTTCTCTTTTTAAATATTCAAGATATTACCGAAATACTTATAGTCCTTACTACCAGATGTCATCGGAATACCAAGTGCATCCATAACCGGTTCAAAGGTACCAATATTTCTTGTAATAATCTTATCGATATTGATAAATGGAATAAACAATTCCGGAATGTCACTTCCATCATTCGGAAGCGCTAAGTATACAAGTCCCTTTGATGCAAAATGCTCCTTCTGAGGTCCGTTAAAGATAAACCTCCGGATTCGATCTACTTCATTTGGAAACTTGTCTTCATACTTTTCTAACTCTTCTAACTTCACTCCATTTAAGATTACGATATCCAGTTTATCTGGTATCTCAATTTCATTCTCTGGGAATGTCACATTCCACAGAGTTGGTGCAAGTACAGCACCTTGCGTATCCGGATTGGAATATGCTCTCGGATTTTTACAGTTCATTCGAAGAAGATACGTTCGTTTTCCATCCTTTAAGGAAGAACGAATATCTTTTTCAATGAAATCCAACTTGGATAAAATCCTGGATACATCAATATGCTCCGGTCGCATGATACATTCCAGAAGGATACTGTAGAGTTTCTTTGAAATATCTTCATTTACTCCAGCTTTTCGGAAGTCGTAGCCTTTTACATCCAGCTCCTTCTTTCCACCAACTTTAATCTCAACACCCTCTTGAAGTCTCGTTCTCGCCGCATAACGCTTCTTTACATTCGCAAGAAGCATTCTTGCATAGTAGAACTCATTCTTCATATTTACACGCTTTGCGTACTCATCGAGGACGTTGCAATCTTTACAATACTTTGCAAGCAGAGTCTGTACCATCTTAGTTACTAAGAATGCCAAAACGTTCACGCTGGCGAATAGTTTATTGTCATAATCCATCGATGTTCCAGACTGTTCCCACACAGTCTCCTGTAAATGGTTGACCCATGGTTCAATGTTAATCATATTCGAGTCGGTATCGATAATAATAACCGAACGTCTCTTATAATGAACTAACCGATTGATTCGTTCCGTATAAGCATGGTTATAGAATACAAATTCATTTGCATAAGCCCATACATCATCGAGCATCCCTTTCAGTTCTTCCGGAACCGCATTCGGGTTACGAAATGAGGTTGCCGTGTTAAAGATTTCTAACATCAAGTCATGGATAAGTGGAGTATCAATGAAACTATAGAGATTATTCTTATAGTACAATCTCGTCAACTGCTCTTCATTACAGTTCTCCAACACCCTCCAAATGATCTCACACACCTGGTCGGTTACCATATCATCCTCTAAGAAATGGTGAATCATTCGTTCATAGACCAGTTCCTTGTCCCGGATAACCGGAAGAATATTATAGTTGAAGACGTAATCGGTCTTATGAATTACATCTCCAACGTAGATCATAAACTCATCAATGGAACGGAATTTTGCATTGTCCGATAGGAATCCTTCAAACGCAATTGCCGTTGTTGAGATAAGTGACTGAGCAGTACCTGTAGTTGCTGCCGCTGTGTACAAGTTGTACAACTGGAATGTCGTGGCTCCAAAGGAACCATAGATCGAATTAATCTTAATTTTTGCTTCCTTCTGCATCATGTCATAATACTGATACTCATAGGAAGACTGATCAAACTCGTCGCGTTTTCTCTGATATGCTTTTCTAGTTGAAATTCTTCCTGTGATCACTTTTGCAATCGGAGATGTCTTTTTATCCTGATTTTTAAAGAATGTCCCATTCCCAGCACAGATCGGTTTGGTATTCTGAACCCAGTCATAGAGGGTCAATAAGTCCGTGTTGATCTGGGTATCATCGTTATAGTCATTGACAATCACTGCCTTGGGGTTAAACCCATACTTTTCTGCAATCTCAACTAAGATCTCTCGTAAATCTTCCTCCTTTGCCTGAGGATATAACATTTTGAAATAGAGGACATTATCCTCTATCCATTTATGGATAAACTTACTTTTCTGCACAACTACTTTGTCTAACATTTTGTCATCTCCTTCCTCATTAAGGTTTTGTCAGAATTTCTGTCAATATCCAAATAGATAATATATAGATATATAAAAAATAAAAGATGGTAACAAAAAATTAATCCAGAAATTTTATCCATGGTTTCTGGATCCCCTGCTTTTATAAAATACCAGCAGGGATTTCCCTGCTGGTATCCAACCCATCATGTATGGCTACTAATGGGTTTTCTCAATTCCCGGACTATCTGGAGATTGTTTCTCCGGTTGGTAACCGGGTCGGTCATATAGGCCCGTACTTGATGCGGGACCTTACGATAGATCGACTTCATGATGTCGAATCTACCGTTTTCGGCTGCTTTAAAGCCGAGCCTACTAATTCGAGTAGTACTCATACCTTAACACCTCCCTTCTTAGGGAGTCAAAGAAATTAGAACTAGAGTGTATCGCTAGTACACTCTAGTTCGTTTCTTTTTATCCCTTTATTCGGGAGAATAATATATAGATGAAATGCCGAGCTGGACAGATCATAGAAAATCAATAACTTAGCATCATAGCCAAGAAATGGTCAATAAATCGAACCATTGCCGTTGGTCGTATTACTACCATAATTCCTTCGGAGGTGATGATGCATTCATTACCTTTTTTCTTCACCGCATACTCATGAGCCGGGTAATAATTGATCCCAATTGCAAGATTTTGTATCTCCTGGCTATTTGTCATAAGCATTGTCGCCAGTGCGATTAGTCGGACGGGGGAAATCTCTAATATCTGGATCCCTCGAATACTTTTAGAATTCCTCACAGTATTAATGACCCCACCAGGTTTCCCAACTTTATCCTGATCGTATTGAATCATAACCGAATAGTCGGATACGGCACTTACGGGTTCCGTAAATAACATCTGTAGATGAAGAGATCCTTCTCTCCCTTCGTTAATGATTACCTCAGGAAGTTGTAAGTTTTTAAAATATTCAGTGATCACCGCCACAGCTACAACCTCCCTCACAAGACCCGTCACAATTCTGACAGTTGGAGGTATTCTGACTCTGTGCCAACATCTCATCCAGAGAAGGACCACCGTTTGGATTGAACTGAATTTGCCCTTTCTCTTGGAGTTCTTTAATCTGCTCGGGAGTCATCACCATAATCTGCTGAGGACCAGCCTGCTGTTCTAAGAACATCCGACGAAGCATCCGAAGTCTCACACTATCTCGACACTCCGGTCTAATCATGTAATACATATAAGATTCCAACACATCAAAATCGTTAGTGGTTCTTCCCTCAATCTTAAAGTGCTTGAATCCATTTTCTCGGTAGAATCCGTAAATCTCTTCTACTTTAAGAGTATTTCTTCGATTAGACATTGCAGTCCAGAAGTCATCCCCAATATACTCACAGGGGCCAATCTCTTCCTCCGGATTCTCCATTGGAACGTGACCAAAATGAATCTGGTCCTGTGCCATGGATTTATAATGGTTTACTCTCCTTGGACAATCATCCACACAGTAAGCATTGATTAAGATTTCAAACCGACCAGGGTTATCCATCATAAAGATATCCGGATTCCGGTTTAAGTCATAATCCAGTACAACCAGAGCATACCCCTTCTCCAGTTCTCTCTGTGCATTTTCCACTGAACGAATTCTCTTTGTGGTAGAAGAGAGTATCGGGTATTTCGGATAATTCTCTGAGATGTACTTCTCCAAATCGGGAGCATTTACCAGTACCTGGTTGAGCCCATCGTGACCATGCTCCATGATTTCATTACAATAAGCGTCATAACAAAGCTTTTCTGTAATGAGGGAGTTTGTAAAGGTGTGTCGGAGTGGGATTCCTAAATCATTAAATGCTTTATAGCACTGCATCATATCATCTCTGGAAGCAAGTCCACCAAAGATCACACGACCGCCGTTCCAGATTGCACTGGGGAATGTCCCGTATACAGAGCCGATTGCTACATCCGGATAGAATACATCCGGTTCTTCTTTTAATAAGGTAGCGATCAGATAGTTCAGGCGAAAATGCCCGTGATAGTCAGGGAGATGGAAATATACTTTATCTTCCTTATAAATATCCAACTCCTCATCTAAGTTTAAGTAAGACATATCTTAATCTCCTTTCTAAAATTAACATACTGTGAGATTTCCCATTGTTTTGCGTGGTACATTGTTATATCAGAGGAAACCTGTAAATAATGTCTATTGTAAGGGGTGAACGGAAATGGCTGATACAATTGCGAGGGCAGATGTTCCTCATGGTGGACATCTGAGTGATTGGGCAGTGGAATTACTGCTCAAGATTAAAACTGGTAGTAAATCCTTACCGGAATCCATATCATTAAAACCACTTTGCAAGGAAGGCTATGAAGTGGTCTGTGCTCGGTTTTCCGACTGGACAGAAATTATCTTCATTCGAAAGAATACGGGAAATCGAAAGTATGAGGATGTGGTGTACTACAATAGCTCGGATAGTTATCCGATGGATATTCGAAACGAGTCACTATACGAACACTTCATCCAGAAGTTACAGGAAATCGTAAATCAGTTATAAACCATACCAAAGAGGGGTGGGCGAGTTGGTAGTATTAACAAATGAAATCATAATCGCATGTGTGATTGTATTCTTCTATGGGATATTCATGTACACGCGGTTATTACAACTTGCAAGAGAGATGAAACTTGGAGTCGATGTAGGAAAGCCATTACTTGTATTACTGCTAATCTTTTGGGGTGCAATTCTTACAACGATTTTACTTGGATAACAGGAGGACAAAAATGATATTTGTTGGAGGAGAAGAACTTGGGATAAAAGGATTTCGATGTGAGTTGAATCGAGGAGAAATAATCGAACTTACAATCCGGTCCTTATTTCCAAACTTAACAGACGAAGACATTGTTACCCTACGGGAAGCAATTGATCATGGAATTAATAACTATCAGAGTTCCCGCAGTAACTTGTCAATATCATGGGGACGAAACTATTCCCCATACTTTACAGACTCTTCAACGGAAATTGTATTGGAGGGGATGTTAGATGGAAATGGTACTCGTGCCACAAAATTAATAGATTCAATTAGAGGAGGAAATTATGTCAATTGTAAGACTGAACGGATCAAACCTGGGACTGATAAAGGATGAGGTAAAAGATGGAGAGGGTTATTCCACCCCAGTCGCAGATGAGAAGATTTTAAAGAATATGGAAGTAAGTGAACACCAGTCTTCCGAACGGGCAAAGGTTGCAAAGGCGATGAAAATGCCCATTACGGAACCAAAGCCCCCTCAGTTAACTGGGGATGAGGATGACATCCAGAAGATGGCAGATAGCGTTGGAAAGACCGGAACTACTACCATCAAACGAACCGAGGAAAAGAAAGAGGAATCTAAACCGGCCGATAACGAGAAGCCGAAAGAGGACATCGAGCAGAAAGTAAAGAAGTTAGATGATTTGGTTCAGACGGCAGCCAAAACACTTGTAGATGAATCGATCAAACCGAGCGATGATGGAAGTGCCGATAAGGCACCCGAGGATGACTTCCAGCCATCGGAGGGAGTCTATCATTTAATCGATAGTATGATCGAATCGATCAAGCGGAAAAACATCGATGGTGAATATGACTACGAGTTGTTTGGTATCATCAATGGAATTGATGACAAAACCCTTCGGGATTGTATGTATATATGCGTCAATGGTGACTTCATTGCGAAGCTGCTTTTATTAGAATACCAGTATTACAATCAGGATACCTCATCCAAACTTCCTCGACCGGAAAGGATTTATCGAGAAGCAATTGTAAAGTATTATGACCTTGGAGCATTATCGGTTAAGGAGATGGATGTTGCAATTAATACCGTTATGAAGGTATTAGCAAAAGGATTACGTTAAAATAAAGATACACCGTATTACCCCGAAGAAGGTAGGGTAATACGGTATATCTTTTGTAATAGTTGTATTTCGTACAAAGATTAAAAAGGAAGAAAAAGATATGTCGAGATTGATTTCGCCAATTTACCCTTCTCATTTATTCCAACACAAGGAGAGTATTTGTATGAGTTTGACCGGACCCGCAATTTCGTTCGAGAAAGGGTATCATCAATCTCGTTATTACAATGTTTCCAACAAAACGAATCAGAGAGCCCATTGGTCTTAGCAAGGGTTCTCTGATTCTATATTGGAACACCGGGGCCGCTTGTCCGAAATCATGAAAGAAAGTAAAAGTAATGGCAGTTTGGGTTTGTTACGGTACTTATCTATGACAAAATGGGTCAAACTTCATGGCTATATGTTATTCTTTACAAAGAAGGTGCACTTCTTAAATTCAGCCCCGATTACACTGTTGTTTTAGTATTTCATAAGTTTTAATCGTGATATTCTCGGTTTTGGAACAAGCCCATAAATTAAAGAAAGGAGGATTGCGATAGTGAACGAGATTTTACCCGATGGGAATAAACCAATTCAGATTGGTGATCCATCCTTCGTGTATAAGAACGTCTATCATCCAATCATCTGGTTGGGAGCAGACCCCTATCGACCCCGAGTGGAAATGTTAACCATTAAGGATCGACGGTACGTCTTTATCCGCCGGTACGAGAAGAATGATAGCGATGAGAATTACAAATACAACTACCGAATCCCCGGAGGAAGTCTTGACGCTGACTCCGATAAGTTGCAGCAAGCAATCGCCGAAACCAACGAGGAAGGCTTGCTTGCTGTTAAAAATGCAAAATTTTCTGGCGTCTCTTACTATGAGCAGTATCAACCTGGCTTTCTGTTAAAAGGTGGGGATATGCCCATTGAATATAAGGGCTCCATGAATGATGTATTCGTGGCAGAATACGCTGGGAAATATGATAAATCCAAGGTTGAAGAAAAAGACCTGGATAATGATATGGCAACTAAGGGGAAATTCTATGCAATTGTTTCGATTGCCAAGGATTTAAAACCAGAGCATATTCGAGCATTGGTTTACTCTGGGATGGTTGATTCCGACATCGTGATGTTTTTACGAAGAGTCTCCGACTCGAAAGGATTTCCAATCGAAATCACATCCACCGATCCAATATCAACTGTATTTAATGATAATCCGGTAGGAATTGTCCATTCGTTTGAATCAGCAGATATTGTCGTGCCGGGAGGGAAACTCTATCATGGTACAACAGCTATGATTGATAAGTTCAAACCAATGTCACTGGATATTGGGAACATCAACCAGAAACCTGGTTGGTCTACCTTCTGCTTTGCCGATTACAATCTGGCAAAACGGTTTGGGTTAATGCGGCTCATCCAGTCTGTGACAGATAAGCTGGATGAAACCAGAACGGATCCAAAGTGGAAGAATCTTCAATGCGAGTGGAACGTTGGGACCTGTCGACCGTTTGTAGACCGACAGAATTTCAACCCGAATTTATTCATTGGGGAAAAATTCTATGTCTATATGATTGCGGCAAATCGATTAAAGGAATTGGGAATTGGAAATGATTCCAAACTCCCAGAGTATACCTTCCGGGATTCCGATATTGCTCCAGACGCAGTAGAACCGATCGAAGTCACCAGAACCATGCTTCTTGAAGACGTTATGATCGTGGATAATTTTGGTGATGTGAAAGTTGCAAATGATAAAGCGATTGCTGATGGTGGGTGGGAATCCTCTTGTCGAAGGGCAATGCTCAATCGAGACTATAATGAGGACTCTGTAGTCGGAAAGCTTGAGAAAGCGGTTCAGACTGGAGAGTTAATACCCGGTGATGACATCGAAGAATTCATGAATCGGAAAGGCTGGTCCTTTGATGAGAGTTCCTTCATTAGTGGGATGGCTTCTATGGAGGCTTCTCTTACTGCAAAGGAACGGAAAGCGATTCCAGATAAGGAATATGGCCTTCCAAAGAAGAGAAAGTACCCCATGCCGGATAAGAAGCACGTTCGAGCAGCAATCCGATTCTTCAATTACGTTGATAAAGAGGATGAAGCAGAACTCGCCAGAAATATCAATAAGATGGCTAAGAAATATGGGATGATTGATGAGATCAAAGTTGGTTCCGATAACCGATTCAGTAAATACTGGAAAGGTGAAGTAACCGAATCATCTGTAATGGAATCATTCCTATTCAGCAAAGACAATCTCTATATCAACTTCGATAAGTTCGAGTCTGGGAAATCAAACATTTGCTTAGTCACCGGTATATCTGGGTCCGGAAAATCCACTGTTGCTCAGAAAATTGCCAATGGTAACCATGCCGAGTGGATCGAATTGGATATTCTTGAAGAAGTTGGTGGATTTACTGATGGTCAGCTTAAACAGGCTGGTGAAGTCTTTTACGACTATCTGTCGTCAAAGAAAGATCTTTGGGAACGCCTGAAATCGAAATCTGTAAGAGGCGATGAGTTAAAGAAAGAATCCAAGGCGTTCCTCGAGTATTGCATTAGCTGGTGTAGAAAACACTCTGATTCGAAGTGGGTAATCGAAGGTGTTCAGATTTATAGCTACGGTAACCCAGATAAACTGAAATCACTGCCGATCGTATTCACAAATGCATCGGTGCTGAAGTCACTGGTTCGGAGATTGAGTAGAAGTCATTCCTATAAGGATGGTTCGTTCAAGAGAGAACTCAGTGAATTCCCCCAGATGCTTGGGTATTACATTGATAACGATAACGCATTTACCGCATTTAAGAATGCAATTGTAACAGAGGCCTCTTCTATGCAATCTGCTGGGGCGGGAACCGTTCCCTTTGATGTCGCTAAAACAATTGAAGATATTATCTCCAATGATCGGATGTTTATCTCTCAGGCAATCTGGGATAATCTGGACAATATTGTCTATTACGACACCGAAGAAGTTGGAAACTCTACTGTCGGTTCTGTAATTGTCTTTAAGGATCATTCTTCCAACGTTGGGCATTTGATGCTCAGTGTGGATACATCTGCAACCGGTTTCGGAGTAGCCAATAATCTGATGGATGATCTTCTTAGAAACTGGACGAATCTTGGAGTTGTTGAGATTCGAGTTACCGTCCAGGAAGACTATGAAGAAGCGATCAAACTCTTTACATCCTATGGGTTTAAAGAGATCTTCTGTGAGGAAGGTGGAGCAAGAACCTTTGCTCTGAATACAGACAGCAATGTCCATAATGGGACCAGAGTTGAGGAAGAACTGATGCATTGTTATCGGGAGAATATGTTCCAGAAATACCATGTATCCCCATTTCCAACTCTGTTAAACCAGATGGATATCGTCTTCTACGACACATTAGATGATGCTATCCAGGGCCTCAACATTTACTGGCCGAAAGATAATGGCCTCTATTATGTATTTACGAAGATCGACAGTCAGAAAGTTCTTCCGGTTGGGCGGATTATCCTTAGAGCGGATAACTGGAAGTTTAATGGTTGGTACGATTGCTTTAAGTTTGATGAGGAATCAACGAGTCAGTATTTAAGTCAGATCTCCGTATCCGAGGTACAGGGAATGCGAGATGAAGCAATTCACTTAGCCCAGAAGGTTCTTCGTGGAGAGCATGATTATGGATTGATCACTGAATCGGCCGATGGAAGTATCTGGTTTAACATCTCCACTCCGGATAAAATTATCATGGAGGCTCCTGGGGATGACGACGATCCTGATACTCCTACGGATTATACAACAAGTGCTCCGGATGAAACCGCTGGTAATACCATGACCGATGACCAACCTACTGATTATACACAGGGCGGCACAGGCGATGAACCGGCTGGTGGGGATACTGAGGAAGAACCCACGAATCCAATGGCTGCTCCCGGAGGAGACGATGTAGCTGATGATACAGGGGCTGGTGGGGATGCCGCCGGTATGGATGATCCTGGAGAAGAACCGACCGATTATACGGATGCCGGAGCGGATGCCGGTGATGATATGAGCGGTGGAGACATGGGAGAAGATACAGGTGGTGACACTGGTACAGATGCGACCACAAGTGACTCCTCAAATAATAACATTGTAGTAAAGAATTACTCTTTAATCAAGGATTTTGAAAAAGCATATACCTTGATAGACGACATAAATTCAACCATTGATTCGACGCTGAAGGCATCTTCGGTACAGAATCAAGTATTGGTTCAGGTCTCCAGAAACCTGTCCAATGTAAAAGACTTTATCAAATCGTTTGTACAGTTCCATTTTAAGGACAATGATTATTCGTATAATCTCTATTACTATATGATCGTCATTCAGTTCTTAAAGATCAACCTTGCGATGGTTGAGAAGATCACCCTCTTGGGTGACTAAAAACAGTATCAAATGAAAGAAAGAAGGAGGTCAAATCAATGGCTAGTGTGTCCATGACGAATGAACAGCGTCTGGCATTCATCAAGTCTCAGGCTCCTCAGGACCTGATCGTCGCGATGGAAAGTCTTGCCGATACGCTGTCCTCAGTTGTTGATATTCGGCGCGAGCCTGCGAAAATCTTCGATCCTACCATCTCTGAGATCGCATTCGATTATGCACTCGAAGGCGTAGATCAGGCGGTGGATAAATTCCAGTACGAAGATGGCGCAACCATTTGGTTGGAGTCCATGACCGACGATGTGACAGAAGCCTCCCAGGCAATGTCCATGAAAGATGCCCACATACACAATCTGCGTCAGCTGATGGAGAACTCTGTAATGGAGGCAAGAACTGCTCATCCCAACCAGAGAAACTTAAACGAGTTAACTCCCTTTGACGCATTCCTTCCCTTCACGATCATCCGGTCTTATCTGCCGCTGGTTATGAAGGATATCGTTCCGTATGTGGTTCCGGCAAAGGACTTTATCCGACTGAAATGGTCTTACAAATATGCTGTAACCAAGGACAATCAGAAGTATCTGCGTCCTGATATCTATAACGACCCCGCGACGGTTGAGACCATTCTCGACTCCGCAAAGGGTAAGAGAGTTACCGATGAGTGGTATCCGGCTGGAACCTTAACCGGTAACGACGGTACAGATCCTGGTGATTACACCGGCGAGGATGGTTTAAACTATACTCTGCCTGAGGGTGGCATCAAGATCTCCGCATTCGACCTGCTGGCAGAGTCCGGCGGAACTCCTTCCGTTGGTGACCAGCTGGATCGGGACATCTGCGTATATGGCGCAAGAGCAAAGGTTAGGAACTCTAACGATACCGAAAAGATCGTTGAAGTTTACGAAATCAATGCATATCCCGATCTGACATCTATTTCTCCTCAGCGGTCTGTGTCCTTCACCGTACGGTATCCCGTTTACGATGATGCGAATGAGACCATTGAGAACTGGGTAGAGGACCGTGTATTTGGTTCTTACAATGACTCCAGCATGACTTGGGATCTGGTATCTCTGACAGGAGCAACCCTGCAGATCCAGTTCGGCGGTCATCTGAGCAATAAGAACAATACCGAGTACATCTCCTACACCAGCGATTACAGAGTTGAGCAGCACCCGATTCCGGAAGGTTACCGGATGAACGCTCCTATCACTCCGGAGGATATGCATCTGTACAATCAGACTGCTTCCATCGATATCGTTGCCAATGCGATCAACGAGGCAACCGAGATGTTCACGGAGTTCGAGGATGCGGCTGTTCTGCGTACGCTGGATAAGCAGTATGACCTGTGGGTAGACAAGGGAACCAACCATCCGTTTATCCACTTCCAGAAGGGACCGGTTGTATTCGAGCGTGAAGTAAGCGTAGCTTACAGCTCTTCCGCTGGCCTCTTAAAGAGAAACCAGTACGTACAGGATACCATCGCGTACAATCTGGATCGTATGATTCAGGATATCCAGAAGACCACTCAGAACGAGCCCTACAAGGTGGTTCTGTTTGCTCATCCGGCCATTTGCTCTCTGTTTGTCGGAGACAATGTCGACTGGAAGATTACTCCTGGAACCAGCGTAAGCGAAGGAATTCGTACGGACTACAACATGGGTATCTATACCAGTGCTGGACAGGCTCTGAGACTGGTATCTTCTCTGAAATTCGCACGCGAGGACGGCGTTCGCTTCATCGTGCTGCCTGTTAATGAGGAGAACTTCTTAAGCTGGAAGCACTTCAAATACAGCATGTATTTCGATCGTGACCACAGAATCGCTGAGATGCTGCAGGTACCGAACGTGCTGGCTATCAGCCGGTTCTATACGCATCCCTACATCCCGATGCAGGGTAAGCTTAAGATCGTTGATTACGATGCTTAATTAGAGCCGACAGATTAAAAACGAGAGAACCTAAACAGAGAATAAACCCAAGGGTGACCAATTCGGTTTCCCTTGGGTTTTTATTTTTGCCGGGACAAGGCTTTAATTGAAAGAAAGGAGTTGCTTTAAAATGATTGACAGAGATAAGTTGGCTAAGGGGGATGAGATCTTAAAGCGAATGACCAGTAGCGGCTATGCTGAAAATATAAAGTCATCTGCGGATCCCGAATACCTTAAGCCATTTCGACCATACTCATTAGAAGAACCGGTGGAAACTCGTCAAAGTGATCGGACAGAAATCGCATATCCGAATGCGGTTACGAATCATACAGTATCACCCATCAACTACAATATCGAAGCTCTGAGTGAAATTGATCCAATGGAGGTTGGGGAATTGAAACGAATCATGGATTTTGATCTTGCCGGACAATTACTCAAAAACAGTTGTAGTTGGGAAGTAAATCTGTATGTAAAGTATGTGAGGGAGGGAATGAAACCTCTCGAATACATTGGCGGAGAGAAATCCGATTGGGTAGACCTTCGTTCTGGTATCGATGTAAAACTCAAAGCAATGGAGCGATGCAACATCCCGCTCGGAGTTGCAATTAAACTTCCTAAAGGATTTGAGGCACACATTGAAGCCAGGAGTTCCACTTATAAGAATTTCAAAATTATCCGTATCAATAGTGGGGTGATCGATAATGCCTACTGCGGAAACGATGATGAGTGGCATTTCGAAGCACTGGCTTTGGAGGATACAGAGATTCATAAGAACGACCGAATCTGTCAGTTTCGTATTGTAGAAAATCAGCCACGGATCCGATTCGTTACCGTAAATAATTTACCATTCGACAACCGTGGCGGGAACGGGACAACGGGTTACAAATAAGGAGGAAAATGAAATGGAACTGACACCGAAGGAAAAACTGAATGTTATCAAAGAATTAAGACGAAGAGGAGGAATCTCTGATATTCATTCCGATAGATACGACCGGATTGTAGCCCAATTGCAATCTGAACAGATTCGCCCTAAGGTGATACCCTCTCGAGCGATTAAGTTAAGAAGAATCTTAAATACCATAAACGAACTGATTAGTTATGCGGTAATCTTTTTACTATTATGGTATCTTCCGGTCAAATGTGTTACCAGTATTTGGCACTTTATACGAAGGAGAATTCACCGTGAGTAATATCATTTTCACCGTAGTATTCTCTGTGATAACCTTCGTGATTGGATACATCTACGCAAAACTTTAGGAGGTAAATCATGGATTTTACAACAATGATTACACTGATTCTCGTTTTCCAAGTATTGACCTTCATCCTTACACTCATCGTTGGATGTATTATTGTGTCTGAACGAGCTAGGATAAGTAAGAAACCGAATAAACTTACAGAAACGAAATCTGATGAAAAGAAGGGTGTAGAATTTAACCCGTACGTATTTCTACCGACCACAAAAGTGTCTAAGCAGGTATTACATCATCAGAGAATCATTCTGGAGTGTAAGATAAGCAGTGAGGTTGAGGATGCTGGGGTGTTCAACGAATCCATTATTTCCTCAACAAACGCAACCTGCAAGTTACTATTCGGAGAACTGGAAACGAAGTTTGTTGGATTTGTCCCATTGGGGGAAGTGAATCCGGAGAAGTTCTTTATCATTTTGGAGATTAAACGAATTGCAAATCCAGCAGATGTTGTGTCGGAATTCGTTGCAAGAAAAGCGGAGGAATATTCCGTTGTGACAATTAAAAAATTTGAAGAAGGGGGGGATCTGTCATGGTTGTACAATATGCTGTCTTCGTAATAACGATCATCGTTGCCGCATTTCTTATCTATCTTGGAGGATATATGATTGCAGAGAAACTGGATAAACCAATGCAATCGATAGATGAGTTGACAAAAATTCTGCTTAATAGAGCAAACCGCTCAACTGGTAATCAGGAAATCGAAATCACAATACGGATGTTAGTCCAGGTATTTGATAATGAATCTAACGATTTTCTTATCACGGTTGATGAAATTACAAAGAACGTCATTGATTTAATTGGCGATTGGAATAGTGGAAAGACCTATTCTCACACAGAGCAGTGCCCATTGGAATTAATTGAGATTATGCCAGTGGAAGATGATTCCGTTAAACGATCCGATGGTTCTCAGATCATTCAGGTGAAATACTTTATCACAATACCCAATGATGAACCGTCAATGAATTGGTATGTGGTAAATCGTATTCCGGCTAGTACTGTCGATGCAGTATTGGATTCGTTTGATGACGATGAAGACGACACCAATGTACAGGTAGTACCAATTGGGGTGCGTTATGATCGACCAAACCGATTATTCTAAAGAAAAGACTGATGAGAGCTACGGCTTTTCGTCAGTCTTTTTCGTATTTCTTTCGAAATTCCACATATAGATAATTGTGCGTTGTTTTGTACTCGAAAATATCGCAATAAAATAAAGGAGGTCATATCTATGAAGATGACGAGCCATGAAGTTGGCTTACTTCGAATCATCTCGGACTCCGTAGATGAGTACTTACGAAATAAATCCATGGTAAAGCCAGAGAAGTCATCGGTTACCAAAACGATGGAGATGGTTTTACCAAAATTATTACCAACGTATCATTTTAAAGTATTCTGGCACTACACCAAGCAGCCGTTCATTGCTTGCATTCGGCCAGACATTGATGAGCTCTCCAAGAAATCAGCAGAACTTGTCAATGTATTAAACGATCCGAAGAAGGGTAGTCAGGAGTACCTGGAAAAATGGTGCGAGATTAAGAACTGGGAAATCACATTGGATCCGAGAATCCTGACCAAAGGTCATCCTTGCTGTGTTGACAGTGGAGATGAGTTTGTGGCAATTATTTGTCATGAAATTGGTCATGTATTTAACCGGGATCCAATCGCTTTCATTGTCAACTATCGGACTGCGATGTTAAATGCATCGAAGGCTGAGCGAATGATGATGTCAAAGAGTCCTATCATCCGAAAGTTAATCCTTCCGATGTTTGTCCATACGGAGCAGTTTAAGCTTATCGTGAAAACCAGAAATGCTGCTGAGATTGAAATCGCTGCGGATGCATACGTTCCACCGGAATTTGCACCTGCACTGGTTTCTTATATCGAGCATCACGTTCTGACAACACCGGAGACCAATAAGATGGTTATCGATAAGGAAACCTTTGATGGAGAACAGCAGCTGGCAGTCAACTACTCCAGAAGCACCATCGATTTAATGAAACGGCGTAGAGATGTGTTAAAGAAGCAGATCAACGCGCAGTATCATTCTCCGGATTCTGACAACTATTTGAAACGAATGCTTGCATTCATGGGGAAAGCCGTTGGGCATTACGATCCCAATACCGACCAGTCTTCCGTATTATCTGAGGCTCTGGACATTAAACAGTTTGAGCGGGAATGTAATCGGGTTGCAATGGAAGCGGTATCTGTACTGGAAGCAACCAAGATTACTGATCGGGAGCTGACGATGCTTGAAGTGGAAGCAGAGAGTATTGAGACAACCGATGATAAACTCTGGATCATCCAGACCATTTATGACTATCTGGAGGCTATCTCCGAACAGCAGGCAAAGCGTTATAAGAAAATGGGAAACGGAAAGCCATCAAAGGCTGATATTGATCAGATGATGGCAAATGATGCAAGAGTAGATCGACTGAATAAACTTCGTGCCAAAGTCATGGCAACGAAGGTTCATGATATGGAAGATCACTATGGTGTATTTGTCCGTTATCCGAGAGGATATGAGGGCTAAGTAAAAGGAGTTAAGGAATATGATAGCGACTCAAACTGAAGAGAGACGGATGGCTGTTACCGTGGCCGAATCCCGTCGAGCAATCCATGGACGACGAAGAACGAACGGATCTCGCAGTCCCCGGTCGCTAATCGGTGGAAATCGGAGGGTGCTGGAGAAGGAGGTAACCAATTATCTCCAGAATCCAGCATCCTCTCCTTATTCGGCCGAGTTTAAGGTAAGGAAACGTAGTGCGATCATTGACTGGAATACGAAAAACAAATCGTTTCTTGAAGTCCATAAACAGTTAAAACTACTCGGGATCAAAAACAACGCATTCTTCTTAACGTTACTAAATCCGGATTTGCAGGGAGTCGATCCCCATGATCCGAATATCACTCCCTTGCAAGCCATTCAGGTTGTCGAGGAGTGCCAGTTAAATGTGTTCTATTACTTAAGAGAGGTAGTACGAATTCCAGCACAGGGTGCAAAGACTGTTCCGTTTAAATTAGACCGAGCAACTCTGGCTGCCATCTACTGCTTCTATAACGATACCAACTTTTATCTTAATAAACCTCGTCAGACCGGTAAGACCGTTGCCATCTGCGCCTTAATGTCATGGGCATTCAAGTTTGGTGTATCCAATGGTGAGTTTATGTTCTCGGCCAATACCTCAGAGAATGTAAAACGTAACTTGAAGAAGATGAAGGACTACATCCGACTTCTTCCATCCTATATGTCTAAGATGGGCACCCAGGCAATCAACGATATGGGTAAGGTAGAACGAAAGCGGGATAACATCACCACCTATTCTGAGCCGTTAAATGGAAACACGGCCAAGTGTGCAAAGTGTGCTATTTCCAGAGAAGCTGCTGAGGAAATCGGTCGTGGTGAGTCCCATGTATTTGAGTTTTTTGACGAGGCAGAGTTTACTCCTTACATTGACGTAATCGTTGGTGTAACGGGTATGTCCTTCAATACGGCTGCAGCGAATGCCAGAAGAAATGGTGGTCATGCCTGTCGTATGTTTGCAACGACACCCGGTGACTTAGCCGATGAGAAGAAATGTAAGCGAGCAATGATTCTAGTAGATGATGCGGTAGTTTGGAATGAGCAGTTTTATGATCAAGGGATTAACAAACTCCGTGAAGTCCTTTACGAGAAATCCAAATATCGTATTGTCTACATTGAGTATGATTATAAATCCTTAGGCTATGGTGAAGCGTGGTTCCAGGAAGCCTGTGCAAACGTTGGTTTCAATCTCCAGAAGATTCGTCGAGAGATTTTACTCCAGCGATTTACGGGTAACAGCCAGTCCCCATTTAATCCGGATGATATTACAGAATTGACCGAGAATGTAAAGAAGCCAGTATGGGTTGATAAGATTGACGCTTTGAATGAAATTCATTTCTATCAGGCAAAGGACGAGATCAAATCCAATCGTATGCACTTTATCGCTCTCGACCCATCCGATGGTACTGGTGGAGACTACTATGGTATGGTTATCCTGGATCCTTATACGCTGCAGACCGTAGCTGAATTTAAGAACAACTACATGACCCCACAGGGTTGTCGTGAGTTAATGGAATATATTGTAAGAAAATACTTCCACAACGTAATCATCGTTATTGAGAATAACCGAAATGGCCACACGTTGATTCATTTCTTTGATGATTCGTTCTTAAAACCAAGAATCTATGCGGCTGCTGTTGCTGACCAAGATACTAATCTGGTTCGTGATCAGTATGATGAGAAAGGATTCTTAAAAGAGCAGATCATGCGGAATAAATACTACGGTGTTAGAACCACACCGACTTCTCGTGATATGATGATGAATATCTTAGTGGATACGGTAAACTTTAGGAAAGACTTACTGTGCACAAAATACTTAGTACAAGACATCTGTGATTTGGTTATCAAAGCTGGGAAAATTCAGGCAGATGTTGGGAAACACGATGATATGGTCATGGCATGGTGTCTTGCCATGTACGTGTACTATTACGGAGAGAAACTGGAACGATATGGATTTAGGAAGGGAGAACTCCCAGAGGACATTGTTATCAGTGATGATTTCATGAAACTTCGGGAGCTTTACAATAACCCCTATATCAAGCAGAACTTCCCAACGATGGCTGCTCTTTATGAAAATGAAATGAAGGCAAAGCTTGAGAAGGAGCACCAGGAAGAAGTGGCAAGAATCCATCGTTCGGTTATTAAAAATGACATTGGTTCCATTAAGAAATCCCTAGAGAAGCATGATCCCAATTATCATGAGGTAATGGGGAATGGTGTTGCTGGGAATAATGGAGTCAATGAAGAATGGAAATCGAACATTGTATCAAAATGGAAAATGCTAAATAATCGTAGTCGTAAGTAAATAATTACTTGCACCGTTACACTGGTATAAAATTATGCTAAGGAGGGTTATGAAGAATGGCGTATATCGACGATGATCTGAATCCATTGGATATAGCAGATGAGTCGGTGGAATCCTTACTTGACGCATTATCCTTAGACGTAGTGAAACGGAACATTGAACAGCAGATCGATGGGACCATTAGTCCCAATCGGAATTTCTTATCCGTTGTAATTGCAAAGTTTAATGCAATTATTGAGAATAAAGTGGATCCGGAAGAAATTAATGAGATTAAAAATGAAATGCTGGAGTTTAGTTCCCACTTAGTCGCCAAGATATGCGATCGTTATCGGATTGGGATCGACCCCATCACCGACGACTCCATGGAATATCTGGATATACTCAATAACCTCTACAAGTTCTTTGTCTATGACAAGGAATTCTACGTGAAGACATTTGTCTTACAGTATATTATTCGTAACAAAAGAAGTATCATTGAATCACTGGAAATTGATTCTAAGAAGACAGATATCACATCCAATGCACTCCGTAAGAGAAACTTAAGCAATGACGATGTGGCCATCCTGTCTCAAATCAATGAAGTGATCGATTATGTAAAAGATTCTGTCGAATTAAGTCCGCTGGAATTTCTGGACGTAATTGACGATGGAGACTATGTCGTCAATGAGCTCATTGACTATTATACGGACAATATCCTCTGTGGAGATTTTACGCATCAGTATGTCAGTGAAGTAATTGATGAGCGAAGCAGTGAATCTGCTTTACAGATTCGAAATGACATTCGAATCGAACTTTCTACACAAGGAGGATATTGATAAATGGAACCAATGAAACCAGCTGGGTTTTATATGAAAGAAGTTAACCCCGAAAGGAAAATTGTTGCTGGAGAGGGTCTGGGAAACCGTGCCAATATCGTGCAGTTTGATGAGCATTTGGAGACGACCGACAAGGTCGATATTATCTCTGGAGAGACCAAGTTTGAGGACACTATTAAAGAAGCAATCAAAGAGATTTCCGTTCCGGTTGAGAGCATGATTTTTGCGGCTAACGAGCCAGAGAAGAACGAATCTGTTGATCCCGCAAAAGAGACATTGAAAGATCAGATGGACAAAATGAGTCCGGAAGAAAAGATTAATGCTCTCAATGGTTATACGAATCTGATCTCCATGCAGGCGAGAAAGAACTCCCTATATTCGGAGATTGATCATCAGAACCAGAAGGTGAATGAGTTCAAGAAGCATGTTGCCCATGGAGAAGATTCTGACTTCATTGAGGATAAGCTTCGTGAATGCAAGACCGTGGAGGAACTCCAGGCTAGAATTAAGACAAAGGAAGGTTTGGATTATTTCTACACCGATCCGGAAACGGGAGATGTCTTAGAGACCACGGATGACATTAAGGAATCCGAACGGGAGAATTTCAGAAAGGCATATCTGGTATTCTTAAAGAATAATCAGATTGCAATGGATGGAATCGATGAGGAGCTTCGTAAATATGACGAAGCAATTGCAGAGTTTGATGAAGACATCCGTGATGTGATGGCTGTTATGGCGGATAATGTCCTGACCTACACGGATTATTTAAAGAATTCTGTACCGAAAGATCACCCGAATTACAAGAGGATGATGAAGACGGTAAAATACATTGAATCCGGTTATGATATGTCTGTTTTCTCTGAGGTGCTGGATAAGTATCCCAGTGTCATCAAGCACACACTGGAAGACTTCCGGTCTGATAAACGGACAAAGGAGATTGGAAGCCGTTACTTTAAGAAACTGGCATCCAGTAAGGTTACCTCTTCCTTAATTGGGTTCGTGAGTGATGATCCCCATGATTCCTATGAATACAAGGCACTTCTTCCAAACCAGTATAAGTCTGGAATGGAGAATCTGTTTGTATTCTCTCTCATTCGATTCTTCTCCATGGAATCTTGGACCGATACCGACATCAAGAAGTGTCATGCTTCTTTGATTGTGGCCTTAAAGAAACTTACGTCACCGAATATCAATGATGACTTAAAAGACAAAATGCGTTCGTCCATTGCTGCTTATCTGCAGAAGTTCTACGACGCAATGTAAATACGAAAGAAGATTGTGCTAAGAGGAATTGCACAATCTTCTTTTCTTTTAATAAAGCACGTAATTTTGCACAAACTCATAAGCAAGTTCACGAAGAAAGGAGGAATTCTATTTGGCCAGTAAATCACCGGTAAAATTATCGGTTAAAAATAATATGTTTTATCTGGAAGAAGGGATGTTGGAGTTATATGTCTACCAGGATTATATGGAAAAGAACTCTGCCAAGATTGTTGGTACCAAGGTGGAGTCGTTGGGATTACTTCCAATGGCTTTATTTAAGGACAACAAGGCAACCAAACCAACCTGGCAGGGGACACTAATGATTCCAACCACGACAACGTTCTATCCCTCTTCGACAGATACCGACCAGAAATTAAAACTATATCCGGATTCGGATGAGAAAGAGTATACAGTTATCCGGTTTGAAAAGGAAGACCGATTCACTTCTCCGGACATCATTCAGAATCTGGACAATGTGGTACTTTTCACAGAGATGATCTTAAATGGTCGATTGGATTGTAATATCCCATATAACCAATTATCCACTGCGTGGGTAAAAAATATGCTCTTAAATAAAGTGAGTTTGAATGTGCCGATTACTAATATTGAGAGTATTGTGGCAAACCTCTGTCGTTATAAGGATGACTTAACCAAACCTTTCTCCTGGGTATATGGTAAGAATCCCGATAAGGTTAGTCAGGTTGCGTATCGATTCGTCAATGTGCGAGAAATCTGTGCGGCTGACTCTGTATTTGGAGCATTGTCCTTTGAGGATATGAACTATATGCTGGATTCCTCTCTGAATATGACATCAGAGGGAAGAGAGCAGAGAATCTCCCCCGTGGAGAAAGTAATTAAGTTATAGGAAGAATACAGAATGCCAGAATTTGATCCTATCAATTATCAATTTCCAATGATATTTACAAGGATACCAGAGTTTCTATACAAGTATCAAATTGAAAGTGATTTGAGAAACTTTGGATTTGACGCAGTCCGGGCTAGTATTGAGAATAATACAACCATTAGCTCTATTCAGGCATACATTAATGCCTGGTTAGATGGTATAACTAGCGAATCATTAGCGGAAACTTATCAACCGTTCTCATTCGAAGAAGAGTCCGTTCGGGACATCATTCGAAATACGAAAGGGATTTGGAATTATGATATTGACCGTAATGTACCGATCCAACTCCACGATGCAGGCCATTCGAGCGGTAGACATTCTAAACATTTACCGCACTATGCGAAAGGAACCACTTAGTCCAAGTGCATCAAAATTGATGAATTTGGATGACTTGCCGGATTGGTGTAAAGAAGCAATTGAAAAACACATTATCCATATTCACAGGGATTCTATTCAGAAAGGAAAGATTACTCCTTTCCCGGAGGATGGGAGGAACGTTGGGGATAGCGGATATGTGGTTTATGAAGATGGGAAAGTAAACCTATATTCTGATGAATCGTTTCATCGAAAGTTTACAATAGAAAGGTGGTGAAAACCATGATTCGTTTAGAGACAAAACCGAAGCAGTATTGTGGGTATTCAGCCGTAGAGTTATCCGAGATCATTCAGACAGGAAAATCCATTACCGATCTTCCACCCGGGATCCAATTCTTAATCAGGGCCGGAAAGCTGTTTGTTGTGAATGGGAAACTCTATCGGAAAAGATTAAACAAGGACACCAATCGATACGAGACCAAAGAGGTTCCGGTCGAGAGCTATTTTGTAACGACCGTCACAAGAGGGGTCGTTCATCAACTTAATTCCTTAGAAGAAGCCAAGTTACAGTTTCAGATTATCAATGGGTAAATTTGTCCAGCTTAACATTCCATCTATATATTATACTCCTGAATAAAGGGATAGAAAGAGACGAACTAGAGTGTACCGTTAATACACTCTAGTTCTAATTTCTCGGACTCCCTAAGAAGGGAGGTGTTAGGGCATGAGTTATACATACACTCTTGATCCTCTGAATATCTCGCGTGTTCAGGCGATCGAAAATGGCGGCAAACGTTGACAAAGCTGTTGCCGTATATGACGACTGGAATCGTAAATACGCCGGTCGTCCATACGATACCGTAATTAGTCGGTAACATATTGTAGGGGAGAGGGGATGAACCTCTCCCCTACTTTAGTATATTGACATCTTTCGTTTTTATATTGAATTTGCTTTGGTTGCGAATGCTTCTGCAATCACATTAATTTCATCCTGTTCTAAGTAATCTTCCAAATCATCTTCTGCTAGTAATCTGGCAAATAATGTCCAAGGGATATCTCTCTTATCCATGTAGACAATAATATCATTGGAAGACTTCCCCCGGATGATATCTTTTAACCAGTGAAAGAATCCAATAACGTTGGGAAGTTCATTGGTTTTCCTTTCTCTCACATCTAATAAAAATCGTTCCAATTCGAAAATCGGTATGTCAAGTGCTCGACTCAACTGGCTTGGGTTCATTTCAATATCCGGAATGTCTCCAAACTGAATCGACATTTTCATCCCTCCTTTATTACCACCATGTACTGGCATTCTAGGTCTCCCATTGATTTTTTGACCACAGGATAGTAATGTGAATGGTTCTCTCGACTGATCACAGAAAAACATTTACATAAAATATATAAAGGAGGTATCGAATATGCCAGGGAGCTTTGATAACGTAGTGTTACAGTATCAGCATCCTTATATTGCGACTTACCTCGAAGATAACACCATCTACACGGATACGGATGAGGTTTCAGTTCCAACTCCGTCCTTCAATGGTATTCAGGTGGGATTCTTCGGAGCTGGCCGTGATAACGTGATCCTGTACAGTACAAACACTGACATGTTTATTGAAGAATATGGCGAGCCGAACTATAAGTTATATGGTCAGGCTGCATATAACGCCGTTGCTGCGCTCAATACGAACCAGTGCGGCATGTATACACTCCGTCTGTTACCAGATGATGCAACTTATGCAAACTGCGTTGTACTGGTGGACTGGAAGGTTGAAACTCCCGAAGAAGGCGACGATCCGAAACCTCAGCTTTACATTAAGTTCCGTAAAGCAAATGTTACCGGCGCAAAGTCAACCGCCGAGTTAAAGACTGCTATCGCGGCAATGTATGGAACAGAACTGGACGATGAGGGGTACAACTCCGCACCGCTCATTTCTTTCTGGCAGCTCGGTCGTGGTAAATACGGAAATGCAACAAGGCTGAATTTCACGGATCCGATGGATTATGACTCTGAGGGAAATACCTATCGGTATTACCAGATTCAGGTCATGGAATACGCCAAAACGGGACTGACCACAAAAGAGAGAATTTCCGGATGCCTGCAGGATGGCATTCTGGATCATTCCAACTCAAACAATCCTTCCATGTTTATGGAAGATTTGATCAATGACCCGGAGCTGGGTTCTAAGAAGATCAATGTCATGGTTCACTCCGACACCTATGAGGAGATTTACGCTGCTTATCAGTCTGCGGTCGAGAATTACACCGAGCAGGAAGCCGGTGCAATCCTGAATGAAGATACACTGGATATCATTACCGGTCTTCTGATGGATGGTACCGAGAATCCGGTAATCAATCTGGTGGATAACTCTGCTGAAGCTGACTATCTGAACCCGATCAGTGTGGATGGGTTCACAATGGCCGGCGGTACCGATGGTACGTTTGATACTGGCGATGCGACCACAGTAGAAGCTCTGAAGACTGAGCTGCTCATTAAAGCATTCCAGGGTTCGATTGACCGGAAGCTGACCAGCCGTTTCGGAACCCCTGCAGATTTCTGCATGGATGCAAACTTCCCTGAGGAAGTAAAGAGAGAAATGGGCGGGTTCGCGGCAAAGCGTGAATACGATGCCATGACCTATATCGATACTGGTCTGCTGACATCTTCGTCTGAGATCTGTAATTTCCTGGAGGGAATGAAATCTGTCACCGCGTACAATCTGGTGAAAGAGTGTGGTACCTATAAGTACAGAGATGCAGACTATACGGGTAAGATTGTTCAGATGAGCATCACCCATTGGCTGTGTAAAGCTCTGCCGACTCATATCTCCATTGAGTCCTACACCACACCGTTCGCAAGAGAGGATGCGAGACTGATTGCTGGCACCGATTTCGTTGCTGGTACCTTCATGCCGCAGATCAATCCGGATGACAATGATGTGAAGAAGCAGATCTTCAAGTTCGGTGGAAACTGCTACGAGACTGTAAGAAATGGTGTCGTTCAGAGATCCACCGGTATTACAACCTGCACGACCAACTCCGATCGTAAGCTGGAGTTCAATGAGTACATTCTTCATCGTGCAGTTAAGATTGCTTACGATATCTTAAACAGCAAACTGTACAAGATTGGTGAAGAGGCCGATCGTCTGCAGTATCAGACTCATGCAGAGAAGGAGATCAGCTATCAGCTGTCTGCATACCTTAGAAGCGTAACGGTTGAATTCGTAATGACGGCTAAGGATGAGCAGAGATCCATCATGCGTCTGAGAATGCGGCTCGTCTTCAAGACCGTTATTACCCGTGGTATCCTGGAGATCTATCTGGATCCGAGAACGGGTACTGTTACCGATACTAATACAACGGCTACATCAGCAACGGCAGTATAAAGGAGGTGAAACAGTATGGCATTAGTAGCAACATTACAGGATAATATCCGTAAATGTGACAATACCGAGATTACAAACTACGCGTATTGGCTGGGTGGTACCGATACAACCAATGCTGCTCTGGCGCAGTATGACCTGCTTCGGACCGGTTATGGCCGTCTGTTCATTCTGAGGATGCCGGCTTTCGTCGAGTTCCTTCTGGAAGATGAGACCAGAGTATTCAAGCATATGCTGGAGTTTGGTAACGTTGGTATTAGTGGGATTCAGGGTTATACGGCCGAATTCGCATCCGTTACTGCCGGTTATGTAGGAAATACGGTTGAGATCCCGACCAGTGTAAAGGATGATACGAACTCCATTACGATTCGTATCTATGAGACACAGGGTTCTCTGATTCGTACCTACATCGACTTCTGGCTGACTGGTGTGTCTGACCCGTATACCGGACTGAGCCATTATCATGGTGCAAGAGATGTGGATGAAAATTCCAGCTCTTATGTACTGTCTCAGGCCAACCATACCATGGAGGCCCTGTATGTGGCGACCGATCCGACCGGTGAGCAGGCAGAGTATGTATGCTTGCTGACCAACATGTTCCCGAGAAGTTCTGATCATTCTCACTTCGAGTACGAGCCTGGTTCTCATGACCTGGTTCAGTTGTCTCTGGAGTTTACCTGTACTAAGTACATGAGTGCTCAGATCAACTACATCGGAACGGTCGCACTGAACAAGTTCGCGATCCTTAAGAACTACCTGAATATGTACTCTGGTTACACCGCTGCTAAGGTTGAGGAGATCGTTGGTGATCACAACATTACCAACTGGACCAATCCGGAGACCGGAACAGACCTGACTGGAACCTACATGAGCAAGGAGTATCTGAACGAACTGATGTATCAGACCTGATTTAAGTTAGCATAAAAGAGGATGAGTGTGAGAAAGGTGATCAACCAATCTCACACTCGCTTCTATCTAGTTATTTGACGAAAGGAGGACTTTGCATGGAAGGGATTCAAAAGATAAAGATGTCTTCCCATACGATTTTAACCATGGGGGCAAATGCAAATCGTCAAACGATGTCAATCCTCTATGGAGATAAGATTGCAAAAACGATTAAGAACAAGAAGGAGTATTTTCCAGGTGACGAGTTACACAATCCGACGGACTATAACCTTCTTGATCGTTTGCCGTTCATGAAGTATATTAAGAGGCAATGTGACCTTACATTGTTTGAAGGAGAGACATTGGAAGCCCTCTATCGATATAGAGAGGTTTCTAATCGAATTGCAATTTTATGCAGTGCTTCTCCAGAGACACCATGTGAGGGCTTTAAAAATGCACCTTATAGTCAAGAAGGACGAATCTGTTCCGTATCCGCACTCTATGCGATCATGTCAGACACCAAATTGGAATCCTTCTATCTGTGGAACCGGGAACACCGAGATGGCGGAAATTATCCACCACATGCAGTGTTTCTCCCCAACGTTCCGTTTTACCCGGAGGGTACAGAAAAAGAATTTGAATGTAATATCATTAGCATATCACCCCCTGTATCAAGTGATGACCCACAAGTTTTGGAAAATTTTAAAAATCATCTTCGGATGATTTTTGCTGTGGCTAGAGATAATCGGATCGATACATTACTACTTAGTCCATACGGACTTGAGCCTCCCTGTCTCTGGCCACCGGAAACCATTGTCGATGTGTTGATGCAAGAGCCACCAAAGTATGAAAAGTTTTTAAAGAATCTGGTCTTTATTATTCCGAAACACGAAAAGGCTGGATACAGTAAATTTGTTGCGAAGTTCCGTTCCTACGGATTTCATATATGATGAGAAATGGGCTAGAGTACAATTCAGTACATCTAGTCCATTTTCTTATTGATGTATATATTATATTCTCGTAATGTAATACAATTTCAATTCAAAGGAGGAAATGAAAACATGACGAAAGATTTTGGTGGGATTGGAAAGACCAGTTACTTTACCAATCGGACAGAACGAACGAGAAGGGCGCAGGCATGGGAAGATGCGATCGAAGCAAACTTTCCATACATTCAAGCGAAATGTAAATTTGAAACCATGGACTTTGATGGTGGAGGATTAAATACCAGATTTGTACGAGAAGCTAGAATTAATCGAACAAGAATCGTTGACATGACAACACAGGAAGCCATTTGGAAAATCTACCACGATGACTCAACATTTCGAGACATTGGCATATACTTTGATAATGAAACTCAGCGATTGGCTGCTTTAAACTTCGCATCATTCAGGCACCCGGGAGGAATGTATATGGATGGTTCATCTGCACAGGAAGAATCATTGTGCCATTATTCCAATCTGTATTCCGCATTAGAATACCGGGGAGATTATTATAGAATGAATGAGTATCTGCTGGATCACGGAGTATATGAAACTCGCGGGCTTTATACCCCGGATGTATACTTCTTTGATCCGAACGACAAAGATGTCCAAGATTGCAATATCGATGAGAGTACGGATGTTGCAATTTGTGATGTAATCACACTGGCAGCGCCGAACTATAAGGTTGCCACTAAGCAGCAAGTCGATAAGGATACTCTACATCATGCGATGGTGGACCGTGTCGATGCAATCATTGCGGTTGCTGCCCAAATGAACGTGAATGTATTGATTCTTGGAGCATATGGATGCGGAGTGTTTGGTTGGAACCCGGAAGAAGTTGCCAATATATTCTTTGACCGCATCGTAACACTACCCCAAGCATTATCGATTAAAAGCTTCATATTCGCTATTCCGGCTGGCCCAAACAAGGATGCTTTTGAAAGAATACGTGACCAGTATATAGCTACCTTTAATAAGAAGTTAAATGCACAGAATTGATTTTGTTGATGTCAACAAAATCGAATTGTCTTGGTGACAATATCATAACGGGAGGATTCGTTTAGTTTCCTCCCGTTATTTATTCATAAGGAGGTGGCACCATTGTTTGAAGACTTGCACGGTAGAAGACTGATGCTTACAGATGTAATCTATCAGAAGGAATCAAAGATCACCGGTTGGCACGATTATATCAATATGGTTTACCGAGATCTTCTTACGGGAGAGAAACATCTGTACACAATCAGAGATCCAAAGTATATTATTTATGAAGTGAAAGAAGAATTTCGAACATTCCGAAAGGCAAGACATTATTTACCCGTCGAACAGTGTGAGCCGATTGAGATTTGTTATAAGGATCGGTTTAAAGCAATTGCGGAGATTGCCGGAGGCGAATATAAACAAAAGCTTTATAATGCGAAGACAAATGCAGAAAAGAAAGAGCTATACAAATATCCTTATGTATTAGGAGCAGACATCCCAATCGAAACCTATTATCGGGTGCAATGGGATAAGGAGTTGGGAAATGAGGATAAGAAAGTCCCAACGGTAATCTATCTCGATATCGAGGTTGATCAGCTCGGATGGGATGGTGGAGGAATTGCCAGACATGGTGAATGCCCCATTGATGCAATCTCTGTGGTTGATCCAACCAGTATGACCGTATCCCAATTCCTATACCATACAAAGGATAATCCACAGATTGACGATTTCATTCAGAATCGTCAGCCTGAAGTACAACAAAGATTCCATGAGATGTTTGATGAATCATATGGAGTATTTGATTATCGGATCTATATGTTTGAAGACGAACTGGAAATGATCCAGCAATGTTTTCGATTGATCCATACCTTGAAGCGAGACTTCTGTCTAATCTGGAATGGAATGGGATTTGATATCCCTTACCTCATGGAACGAATTTATGCGTTGGGAGCAAAGGCCGAAGATGTAATGTGCCATTCGGATTTCCCAACTACTACCATGTATCTATTTGAAGATACAACCGCTTATGATTTCGATAAGAAGAGAGATTACTTTGATATCTCTTCTTATACGCATTATCTGGATCAAATGATCATGTATGCATCTTTGAGAAAATCTCAGGGTGCACTTCGTCGAGTAAACTTAAACTCGATTGGTAAAGCAGAGCTTGGAGATACAAAGCTCGACTATACGGATGTCGGAAACTTCTTACGGTTCTCCAGAGAAGACTACATTCGGTACGTGTTGTATAATGTGAAAGATACGCTTTTACAGTATGGAATCGACAACAAGTGTCATGATTCCTTATCCTACTATAACTCTTGCTATAGCTCCTTCTGTTCTTATAAGGATGGACTAAAGCAAACTGTGTCCTTACGAGCATTCTTCTATTATGAGTTTATGGAGGATGGTTATATCTTAGGACACAATGTAAACTTTGGTGGAAAGGGAAAGGTAGAAACTCCAAAAGCTACAGAAGCTCTCAGTGAAGAAGAGGATGGATGGGATTTTGGAGATGACGACGATGATGATTCCTTCGAGGGTGCCATCAATGGTGACCCGGAATTAAATTCTGAGACAGGACTAGAGTTATTCGGGAGACGGTCAAAGTATCTATACGGAGCATGTATGGACTTTGATTTCTCGGCTGGAATGATCATGGCCCAAAACTTAGTAATAAGTTGGAAAAACTCCTCTAATGGCGGGGAGGATGTAACAATGCTGATACTACGAAACCAACCTTGTGAAAGAGTTGGCTGCAATGGGTAACGCCAAAGGAAACGTAACAACGTATCAGACAGAACCAATCCGCAGCGAAGACGGTTATACCAAACAACCGTTATGCTCATCGACTAGGGAAAGCTAGACAACCACATCGATAGAAATATCCAAATGGCAATTATCAGGTGGTTTGAAAATAAGGTAGAGCAATCTACACGAAGCGAGTAGGCCCAAATTTAACTCAGGGCGAAATGTAGGATAACGTCCGAAACGAGGAGATCCGGTTAATATGGTAACAGTATTAGTCGGAATATTATATAGTCAGCCAGATATGAATATATCTGGTGATGTACCCGAACTCTATTGTAGCTTGGAATATCTTTGCTGAGACAATGATTGGAAAACTATATATCCACAATGGGGATAACTTAAAGACATACGATGTAGACGCAGGGAAAGAGTATGTCGAGGATATTATTACGGAAAATAATCTGTTCACTGGGCATAAGTGGTTCCAGTTACCAGATTTCAATAAATTAAATGAAATTATTGCAGAAGAATTAAAATTAGACCCAGTTGGCATCGAACCTTACCCACAGGAAAAGATGCCCTGGTGAGAATAATAAAAACCATAGGTAGATTTGAGATTTCTACCTATGGTTTATTTTTTGTAATTTTGTCCAACTCTCCACTTCGAATATATATTATTCTCGTGTAACAAGGGACAAAAAACAATAGAAAGTGAGCCAAGAGGAATCGTTTTACTGAGGCACCTCATAGCTCACTTTTCTATGTCCCACTCTGTTACAGAAGGTGGGTGATGATGTAATGGTATTTCCAAATCTCTCTGAAAAAGAGAAACTCAATTTGGACAGAATGAACCGCGACCTCGTAAGGTTTGCTTACGAGGACATGGTCCGCTCTGATAATCCTGACGCCATTGCAAACTGGCTCAGGATGAGTGCCGCTGTGAGATCTGGGAATCTCTACAGTTCCGAGGCATTTATTCGCCTCCCATAATACATCCACAAACCTCAATCACGGGTCAGCCTCAGCCCGTGCTCTTGGGGCTTATTCGAATGTTGTATGGATTAAATTCTATTCTTTTTTGGCTATTAGAAAAGGATTGTGGTCAAAACCAGACCTTAATCCTTTGGTACAGAATTTGTCCTACTAGGCATTTCGAATATATATTATTTCCGTGTACCAAAGAGAAAAGAAAGGAGGAAATACTTATGATAGAGATAATTGGTACGAAGGATCCGAAAGTGATCCCAGAAAAATCCTGGATTGAAATCAACTTCGATCCGGAAGAAGTATTTGTCTATATCACAGCATATAACTCGAATAACCGAGTAATGGATAGTTGGTCTGTGATGATGACAGATGACATGGTCTATACGAGAGGCCATGTGGTTCGGTCAACGAAACGGTTGATGAATAAATTTCATATCGACCTTGACCGAATTATGGTGACGGGGAAACTGGAAACAATTTCCGCGTATGGCCCAACGGCTAAAGAGCTGGAGGTGTGCGTATGATTGTAACACTGAAGGCAAAAGAACTTGGGGACTTTGTTCGATTCTTAAAGAGAGCGAAACTGATCGGAGTTGAGTATCTGGTTAAGAATGACATGTGGATTCCCCGAGTAAGAACTCCAGAAAGTCGTCCAGGAACACACATTCTTCGAGGATACCATCCGGTTGTTCCGGATAAAGTGTTTCTGGTGAAAGATATCCGAATGGTTATTGATGCTCTGGAAAAAGTAACGGGAAAGAAAGGAACGATCACGATATCTTCCGATTACAATGGAATCTCGATTACACTTCGGGATGGCGCAGTAACCGTTCCGATCGCGTTCCCAACTGAGGAAAAGTTTCCGATTGAGGCAAATGATTTTGAGCATTATTTGTCTGCATTTGAAGGAAACTGGACCGAGTTTACACAATCAGAATTGGAGACAATTAAGAAGAAAGGTCTGATTGTGATCAAGAGTGTGGACGGGGATTGCATTCGCCTGTCCAAAAGTAATTTTAAACTTAGTGGCGTTGAGCAGGTGAAGAATGCCATTAAGTATTCTGGAAAATACTTCGCCCAAGTCACAAATGATGGGCAAATGGGAAACTTATTCATTCATATGAATTATGGATTCTTTGAGGCGGTACATCATTATCTGTACGCCGTATATCGGGAATCCGATAAACCATTTGACCAGTTATGAACGAATTGAGAAAGAGAGGAAATACAAATGACCACGAAGAAAAATGAAAATGTAAATGCTAACACTGCTCCCAAGAAAAGAGGTAGACCGAAAATGACAGAAGAGCAAAAAGCGGCGGCTAAAGCAGCCAGAGAGGCGAAAAAGAAAGCCCAGGCAAAAGCAGCCGATCCAGATGACATTGATATTCCGGTTGACAACCCCGATGATAATCCGAACACGGCCGGTGGCCCGACGTTTGATAACGCATTTGGATTTGATGACCTCGGGGATGAGTGGGGATCCGATGGTTCCGATGAGGAAACCGGAGAAGCCGAAGATGACACCTCTGACCGTGATTGGTTTAAGGGTGGACGGAAATCCGCATCTGTAACCACGGACATTCCGACGAAAGATGTAAGTCAGTTAGATAAAGACTTAGCATCCTTCATCATGGATGACAATGCAAGACTGGCAATGCATTCCATCCAGAAGCTTGCAAAAGGCCAGATTGACACCGTTAAGAAATTCTCCAAGAAAGAGGCGACCATCCTGGTCAACTCCTACTATTCCATCCAGGGATACCGAATGGCACTGGGTAATCAGAAGAGAGCCTTGGCCACAAATTATGGAGTATCCAAAGAGGATATCGCTAAGGGGAACATCCCGCCGAGCATGGAGATCATCACCTGGCTGTATAATAACCTGCTGGGTATCGAAAATGAGATCAAGAAATGCTTGGGTGTATATTCCCTGTCCACCGAAGTAGGAAGATGGCTTCAGTCCATTACCGGTATCGGTCCGGTACTGAGCGCCGCAATGATTTCCTACTTCGATATTGACCGTGCTCCGTCCGTATCTCATTTCTATAGCTATTCCGGATTAAATGACAACAACGATCCATGGCTTGGAACCGATAAGGCAAAGGCCCTGGTGAATAAGTACACCAAGGTATGGAAGCATGGATATACGCTGTATGAGACCCAGATGGCAATTAAGGATCGAGTGGCCGAGTTAGAGGCTGAGGGAAAAGAAGTTCCGCAAATCCCGAGCCTGACCACACCGGATAGTGCAACCGTTAAGAAGTTCTGTGAAGAGATTGGTTGCACCGAGGATTACTTCAAGGCTCATGCCGTAGAGCATGTGAAGAAGCTCGTAACGGATGATGAATTGAAGTTAATCGAGATGGATGGTTGCCATCAGAGAAACTTTAATAAGCTCCTTAAAATGGCAACGAATCCGAAGACCGGTAAGCAGGAGAAGGAAACTTTGGCGGCCAACCTGGCAAAGCCCCCGTACAATAGAACCTTGAAGAAAATCCTGTATTTGATCGGAGAAAGCTTTGTAAAAGTATCCGGTAAGGAGAAATCTCTGTATGGTAGACTGTACCGGGAGAAGAAAGCCGAGCTCACCTATAAGAATGAGCATGGCGGATTCGCCGAGAGGGCAAAGCAGATCCTGTCCAATAAGTCCTTCAGCAAGGATACCAAGGCAAAGGGTTGCTATGAGGAAGGAAAGCTTCCGGATGCGCATCTGCATATGATGGCAATTCGTTACGCCGAGAAGATCTTTGTATCCCATCTGTTTGATGAGATGTACATCGATCGGTATAACGCACAGCCGCCGAGACTGTATGCAGAAGTGTACATGGATCATCACGATATCATCGGACCGGAAGTTCCCTATACCGTGATCAATCCGAACAAGCCGCAGTCTGGTCCGAGAAGACCAGTTGAGCGATACTAATGCTAACTAGGGAGAGGATATTCCTCTCCCTTTTATTTTTATTAAAAAACTCAAGAGGAGGACGATTTCATGAAAATCGAAAGAAACATCGAAGAGAATGTTGGAAAAACTTCCGGAGCCGCAAAATATGTAGGTCCGAGTGGAGGTTGGACTCTCAACGAAAATACCGGGTATGGTATCAGCGCATTGGCCTATAACCAGCTGTTAGCATATTCTATGCTGATGACCAATGATGATCCGAAGTTTTGGATGGGTATCAGTACAAACGATATCAATACTAAAGATGGAAACGAAGACTGGGAATCATTCATTGGCCTTGGTCACATTCTCGGAAGTATTGGGAACGTCACTTTGGGACTGGAATCTATCAATGGAAGTGGTGATGCACAGTTCCGATTATTGGTCGGAGACAATCCATCCATTGATGATCTCGAGCTGTACAAGCAGAGAGCTCCAAAGGCAATGTTTAAGAATCATAAGGAGATGACATCCCGAATGATTCAGAATATGTCCGCCACGGAGCTGTGGTTGATGGGGATTGCCAAGAGGATTAAAGTTGAGCCAGAACTCCAGAAGATGTTCCGTGAGCTCTATCAGTCCGGTTCATCGTTTCAGATCTTCAACGAGGCGATTAAAATCTTCGATTATGTGACAAGACCAGCAATGAATCCATATTACCGTTGGGTAATGATTCACTCTTACCTGACACAGATTCTGATGTTAATTGCGATGGTAAAGGAGTCCGGTGTTTCCTATGAACCTGGAAAGCTTTTCGACTTGGCAGACGAGGATTGCTATGATGCAATCGTTGACGCAGATGAGAAGATCGACAATCTCATTATCTGGAAGGGTATCTTCTGGAAGATCTTGGATGAGAATCCAACTTACCAGAAGTACGAAAACAAAATCCTTTACTTTCTCAGTAGTTTCAATCCAATGGACGTAATTGACGCAGAACTGGAACCGGTTCTCATCTCACTGACCAGAACCCTGCTCAGCATCACCCTTTGGACCTGCTTTGGTTCCATTCCCACTATGCAGTTTGCAAAGGTGATCATGGACTACGACTTCTGCGCATTCCAGAAAATTTACGATCTCCACGATATCGACACGTTCGAGGAAGCGATTCCGAAGATTGTTGAAGATTCTCCGGAGATCATCCGTGACCGGGTAATTCGAGTGATCAATCAGACAGTATCCAACATTGGCTGTCCGACGTTCGGTAATACCGATAAATTCACGGACTATATCATGGAGAGTGGATCCGAGATTGTAAAGAAACTCATGAATGATGACACGCTGGGGGACTGGTTGGGCGATTACAAGAAGGGAGATATTCACCCGCTTGTGGGAATGATTGATCCAATCCTGGCATTCTACAACATTCACTGGAAAGACCGGATTCATCGTGTAGAATCTATCTATGACTTCTTCGGGCTTATGACTGATGTCGCTACTGCGATGATCCGGAATACTGAAATGAACGAAGGGAAGCTTCGGTATGTGGATAAAGTTGCCCCGCTTTACATTGAGCCATTCATTGTGTCGCTGGTATCCATCAATGATGGAAACGCATTGGCACCTGCTATCGCAGAGATCAGCAATGTGTGGGCAACCTGGGCAGCGATCTCCGATGGATATAATCAGGAGAAGACCAAAAGGTTCAAGGAGATCTTGCGTGAGAAATTATCTAGCAATAAGGTGGAAGACAATCCCATTGGGTTATTCATGTCAATGCTTGCATTCAGTGCAAATATGGGTAGCGTCAAGGATAATTACAAGCTTGAAGACTATCTGAGTCCAACTGAGTTGAAAGAGTTCAACCAGATGGTTAATAACTTTATGCCAGAACTCATTGCATTCAAGAACATGTATGACTCAATTGATTTCTAATTGAGTTACTAGGGTGGGTGGGAATAAATCCCACCCACCCTTTTATCACGATTTTCTCAGTGTTTATTTTTTGCGTCTGGGAACAAAGTCAGTAAAATGAATAATTAAGAAAGGATGGATGACATGGCAAATCGAAATACGGATCAGCAGAAAACCATCCAGGACTTGGTTGCCTTAAACCAGAATCTACGAGATTTGATGGCAAACCAATCACAGGCCCTGGGGGATACTGATCTAGCACGCGGTGAAGAATTGATTCGGATCCATAATCGATTCAATTCTGCAATACAGGCCGATGGTCAGAATATTTATAAGGCAAAAGCTCCATCCCAGTCTGTGTATGATTATATGTCCAGGTCCTTACTTGGATATAATGATTTAAACCGTCGAGAAATGAAGATGGCTACCGGAGATCCAAAGCGGGATGCCTGGCTCAATAAACAGAGACTTGAACGATTGTTCACCACCAGTGATTCCCAGATGGCATCATACTTTATGGCTTCTAATTCGGACATCTGTCATATCTATGATGAGATTGATTCCATCTGTGCCTATTGTTATCAGTTGGAAGAGGCCGTTAGTATCATTCGAGATAACGTTTTTTCTTCCGAACAACCTGGGTCTGATATCTCCTACGAGGTTACATTCCCTGGGGTGACAGAGGATGGTTCCATAACAGAATGGACAGAGCAGGTACGAGAAGCATTTAAGTACTGTGAGTTCTCAAAGAAGCTTCGGGACCACATTGGAATCAAAGCAATCAAGTATGGAACCTATTACGTTCTTATTACTCCGTTTGCCGACATTGGTGCAAAACTGGCTTACGCTGGAACAAACGGTATGACTATAGCCGGACTTGGAACAAGACCATTAGTTGAGTCCACCTATACAGATTCAGATGGAAAATCTGTGGATAATAAGTCGACATTACTGGAAAGCTGTGAAGAGTTATTCTTATCTTTATCGGAAGAAGAGGCCGTTGTAGATAAGAAAGGAAACAAGACTCTCCCGAAAGCGGTTCAGGAGCGGTTGGATATCATCAAAGGGAATATGGACAAGCTCTTATTCTGTGAGGATGATACACCTCCGAATGTGACCGGATTGAATCTCGGAGTTTATGAATCCATGGATGCTGATCTCCAGAAGATGGTAGATAATGCAATCAATGAGCAGAAACGGAAAGCTACGAAGACAGCAAAGTTTACACAGAACAAACCAGACATTGGTACAATCTCCACGAAGAAGATTGACGATATTCAGGGATGCGATATTAAGCTTATAGATCCTCGTCAGATGGTACCAATTAAGATATTCGATTACATTCTTGGATATTATTACTTTGAGAATTATGAATATACCAGAATGGGTACTACTCTGACAGATATCATGAGTAATCAGTTAAACTTTAACCAGAGAACGTTGATCATTGATAACATCGTAAACGCAGCGCTGAGAAACCTTCGGTACAAGGATTTGATTGAAGGGGATCAGAAGCTTCGTACGATGATTCTTAACTGCGTTCTCTATGCAGAGAGAAGAGATTCTCCTATTCGAGTAAAATTTGTACCGGCAGAATATGTGGTTCCGTTCCAGACCAATACCGATGAGTACGGAAATGGACAGCCAGTTCTTCTGCGGTCTTTATTCTATGGAAGACTTTATACATCTTTGCTGCTGTTTAATATTACAGCCATTATCACCAAGAGTACCGACAGTGAGTTCTATTACTTACGGGAAAGTGCTCTGGACAGTCAGTACAGCAATCAGGTGTCTGACTTAATTGACCAGTTTAATGATTGCAACGTAGACTTGATTCAAATTGCTCAGGGTGATCTGCTTCATGGTAACCGTGCAATTAATAAACGATATTATATGAATATGGGTACAGCAGACCAGAGGCCCTTCGATATGGAAGTGGTATCCGGTCAGCAGATTGATATTCATAATGATTTCATGAATGATCTTCGAAAGATGATGATTGGTTCGACCGGAGTTCCTGCCGTCATGGTAGACTTTATTGACGAAGTAGAATATGCTACCATGCTCGGCATGGTAAATATTCGACATCTGAAACGATGCAATATGATCTCTAGTGACTTCGACCCGTCTATCACAGAGGTCATTCGAAGAATCTTACGATACAATTCAAGCAGTGTGCCGGAATCGGCATTAGAGAAAATGGAGATTACCTTAACCAAATCTCAGGCCATCAACAATAATATCAGTGCGGACCAGCTTAACAACACAACACAGGTTGCTCAGCAGATGGTGGATACGTGGCTCGGTGGCCAGGAGACACAGCCTCCGGAAGATCAGGCATTCATTAAGGAATATATGGTGAAAGATGTTACCATGAAGATGACTTCTGCGGTACCGTGGAGTATTGTAGAAGAATCCTATGAGAAAGCAATCTTTGCCGGAAGTAAGAAACGGTTAGAACAGAAAGTTCGAACCAACAGACTTCAGGATGAGTCATTGGACTCTTCTGAGGAAACTGGCGGTTCTGACATGGGTTATTAAAACAAAAAAGAAGAGTAGATTCCTGTCTACTCTTCTTTTCTTTTTTCCGTTGTATTTATTTTTTAGAATACTAAAACTACTGGACTAGAACAATTTCGTAACGAAATTGTTCTAGGTAATGTATTGAAATGTTACATAGGATATAGATGTACTTTGAAAGGAAAGCACAATGGGTGAGTGCTTAATTATTCGAGGTGGGGGTGGAACCGACACCTCCAATGCAAATGCAACTGCTGGTAAAGTGTTATCAGGATACACTTGTTATGTAAATGATTCCAAGATAACGGGTACTATGCCAAATCAAGGAACCAAAACTGCGTCATTAAATCCTGGCGGAAGTTATACCATCCAGGCTGGCTACCATAATGGATCTGGTAAAATTTCCGTTAATAGTTTGTCTAGTCAAACAAGTGCCACAGCAAATGCTGGACGGATCTTATCTGGTCGTACGGCATGGGTCGGTGGTTCAAAATTGACTGGTACCATGACAAATCGTGGTGCGGTCAGCCAAGCTCTTGGAGCGAATGGTAGTTATACAATCCCCGCTGGGTGGCACAATGGTTCTGGGAAGGTGACTCAGAACTTAACCAAACAAGCGGCGGTTAATGTAACTCCTGGTACTGCAAATAAAACAGCGTGTGCTGCCAACCGATGGACGACTGGTAACATAGTAATTGTAGGATCCTCGAACCTCAAAGCTGCCAATATTAAAAATGGAGTAACGATATTTGGAGTGAAAGGAACCTTTACCGGATGGGTCGATGGCTCCATCTATATATTCCAAAATGGGAAAATTCAAAGTGGATTTTCGTGGAAGTGGATTGCATACACATCAGGAAGATCTCCATCATACAATAGTAGTGGTTGGTTGACGCTTAGTGATGTATCCGTGTATGTGAAAATTCCAGGAATATCATCTGGATCGAAACCATCATCCGCAAGTATGATACAAGTTGTATGTCGAGGAACTGGTTTCAAAGTCTCCATTTATTGTGCGGCATATAGTTCGTGGTTTGATGACGCAGTAAATGGTTTCCGAAACGATCAACCATTTGTACAAGCATCAAACGCATGGAATGTGCTTTGGCGGTTTGATCCTACCGGATCAACTGGAACATCTGCAAGCAATGTGACCATCAGTTACACATCTTTACGCGAAGGTGGAACCCTTGTTTGGGGAAATGTTGATACTTGGAATGGGTGGATTGGTGTGTACGGGGGAGCATCATTTAATTTGGTTAGCATCATCTACAAACCATGATATACGGTATAAGGAGAGTATCGAAATCATACTCTCCTTATACTATTGATTATAGCAATAATGATGTAACGACGGTAACACTCACCACCCCACCAAGGAATGCATCCCTAGCGCTTGTACCAGATGCTAATTCTGGACGATATTGTGTATCTACTAGACTGATATTTCTCACAGATAGTTGTGGGAATCGATCTGTGGCCATAGAAACATTCCACACCATTCCAGTTTGTTGACGATACCCAAGTACACCAATGCAATAAAAATCATAATACACATCTCCCGCTTCACCAAAACCATCCGCAAGCAGTATTGGATGGTCATTATTGTTGTCAGAAACTCGAATCCATACCGACATAGCACAATCTTCAGTTCCAGAAGTTGGTCCATTGTAGTTACTGAGGGATGCCGATATTGAATTCCACCCGTACACTGGATACCTATCGTCATAAATTTTCCAATATAATTGAACCTTATATGGGGGAATTGTAAATCCACTTGACAAACTATGGGTGGGTGATACTATTAAATCATCCAGTACCATCTCTGGATCCACCCAACCAACCCAAGTGCCGGTGACTCCAAATATCGTTACTCCATTTTTAATATTGGCAGCTTTGAGGTTCGAGGATCCTACAATTACTATCATCCAACGAAGAAAAAGTAGAGTTTCGCAGCGAACATCAAGAACGGTGTTACCATTTTCGGTGTAACTGAAAACTCTACTCTTTTTAATTAAACATCTGAAATATCTTCATCTGGATCAAAATCAATGATCCGATATCTTCTCCCTGTCATGTCTGTTGCATAACGTGAAGTAGGTCGAATATTGAGTGAATCCAGATATCTTGAATCTGGAAGTTCATAATCATCTACGGATTCCCCATTTGCATCCAGTGCAACAAATGCAGTTCGGCCACTCGGAAATCTCTGAACACAAACTTCCACATCTCTACCTTCGTTTCGGATGTATCCATAAGGATCCACATCCGATAAATCGTCATCCGGCCGATCCTCATAATATCCCGGATCTGTAATATTAAATCCTCCGTAGTTGACTTCTGCATCATCAGAGTCATCATAGGACTGATCCAGTAATGGGTTATTGTCATCACCATCTGGATTTGCGGCAGCCATTGCATTCGCAATATACTGTCTTCTGTCACCAGATAAGAATCTTCCATAATACTGGTCAACCAATGCATCGACGTTCTCTTCTACGTCAGGATTATCTTTCTTCGCCTTTAATTGCAACTCGGCCCTCTTTAATTTCCATCCTGCAATCTTATCAATTGCAGAAAGTTTCGTTGACTGTAAGGAACTGGAGGCAGACACCAAATCGGAAAAACTCTTTGGTGCTCCACCACCTGCTCCTTTTCCAGTCATGGATTTTAATCGTTGAGAAACCCACTTCCCCTGTTCTTTTAATTCTTTTAATACCTCAGATACCATTGCGATTTCATCTTTAAATAAATCCGCGTATGGGTCATCACTTTCTTCTGGTTCCCAGAATCCCATGATATTTTCCGATACGGCATTATCTACAGGGGACGAATCCATTCGATCAATGGCCTCTGTTTCCATCTGGTCAATGAACCGATCCCACTCTTCATCCGGAATCTTATTGAACTCATTTCCTCTGGATTCCTCTTTTAATAAAAAGTCTGCATATTCGTCTTCATTGTCGTAATTCTGACCAAATCGACGAATCTCTTGTTGTCTTGGCTTTTCGGCCGCTGCTGGTTTCGTTTTCTTCCGTTTCGCCGAAGCATTATTAAGTCGTTCCAGGAGAGCGTCTCGTTTCTTGAGCCGCTCCTGCTGCTCAATTTCTGCCCCAGAACGAATCCGGATTCCATATTTTTTATCTGCCATATATCATCCTCCTTACTCATTAAGGGGCTGTTTTATTAGTTAAATTCCGATAATCAGATCCTCTTCTCCAAGAATGGTTCCTTTGAAGAAGTCTTTCACAATCGGGAAGAACTCGTGATCAATACACATCCCGACATTCGTCCTTGCATCGTAATTCATAAAGAGCGATTCCCCGAATGTGTGAGAGAAGAAGTAAATGAGTGCTTTATCAAATTCCGGGTAATACGCAAATACCTCTGGTCGATATGTCGATTTCACCCATTCATCGTATCGACTTTGAACTGGATTTGATTGTAAATCAATAAATTCATCTGCCGTAAGTGGGTCGTCTCCCTCGTCAATTAACATCGATACAAAATTCATCAGATTGATCAACCGATGCATTAACTGAAACCCATCTTCTTGAACTAAGAAGGTTTTAAGCGTTTCATTTGATCGGAATGCCTGAAATACATTCTTTTCGTTCTTATAACCTCGATCCGATCTGGTAATTGGTGGAGCAGAACGCCAATCTTCTCTACTGATATCCAACACCTGATTTACCTTGGTCGACCCTCCAAAATAATCCAAGAACGCTTCCTCGTCCACGACTGGAATGCTAAAACAAGAGCCTTTTGGATAATCGAATGGAAAATCGATCGATACTCCGCATCGCGCATTTTCGACAATAATCTTACCCGACGACTGTACTCCCATAATTTGCTCCAAGCGCGTTTGTACCAATACATCCAATTGCTGCTGTAATACAAACATGATAAAATCGGAGTATTGATATGGGTGATGATACCAAATATCTCTTCTATCCAACGCCCCTTGTGACGTTATAATCGGATCCTTCCGATACATCTCCCGAGTAATATAATTGTTATAGACGTTACAACAACTGGTATATTCAACATTGATTATCTTCATACGAATGCCCACCCAATTATTTCCTTGAATCCATGTTCTTTCAACTTGTCTCCTATTAAACGCTGCAATTCATTTGCTACAGAGTATTGTACTGCTAGTGTGAATGCAGGGCAAAGGTTCCCATAGTACCGGTAGATAAACATGTAAAAGATTGCCCAGAAGATTCCCTTTGGTAAACACCCAAGTTTCTCCAACGTGTCAATCTCTTCCAACGATACAGTATTCTTGAGCTTATCCAAAATGACAGACGCAATCTCTGACCGATCACCTGTTTTCATTTTCTTCGGAATATCATCGTGTGTGGTATTATACATTGTATCGTACATCTCACATACTTTCCGAAGAATTACTTGCAGATGGTCAATGGGTACTTCTGTAAGAAATTCCAAGAGTTTCTCCTCTCTTAATATCATCTTGTGATAAACTGTCGTATCGTGCCGATCATTCCAAACCCGTCTATTCAGTATTCGTTTCTCCAATGGGGTGAGCTCTCGCTTTGTTGGATTGAGGTTCGTCATATGATGATCTTTAGATAAAATTTCACTAAACTCATCGTCGATGACCACTGTCAATCCGGAAAACGTTGGATTCTTTGGGTGATAATAACAAGCCTTCACATGGTGGTCTACTTTAGTCAATCCTCTAACAGAAGCAATGTGCCTGCTTGCCATCAGATTCAATTTCTCTGATAAGATAAATAGTGCAAATTGTAATGGTGGATCCTCTTCGATCTTTACCGCAGACATCGCAGACATATCGCGAATTAGATTCGATACATTCTGAATAGGATCAAATATTGTATCGTATCGTTCCTTTTCAGGATAATCAATCAATACGAATTCGTCTGGGTGATCGAGAATGTTTTCATCACTCCTCAATACCACATCCCCAGTTACAGCAAATGTACAAGTTCGATCACCGTCTCTTACAGCAATCAAATCTCCTGTGTAAAATGACATCCCGTTTGAGATTGTAGCATAGGGATTTTGAATTGGTTTCCCGGTTGATCGTGTGGTCAATTCATGCGGTAATACAAATTTCCCCTGTTGAACCATGACGTTCACATGGGGGATGACATGATCCAAATTATAATTTACTGGCGTTGCCATGTATCCATGATAATCAAAGGTCCAAGCCTTCATAAACCAACTCTCCTTTCTATAAGGTCACAATGTGATATTCCCTTGTTCCCAACCCGATTGCTTCGGCAGCTCTCGGCGTATACATTCCTTGCTTTTCATCAATCCGGTCTAATAACTTCTCTTTACCCGGATCATTACTTGCTTTGATTAAATCCAGACAAGCCCAATCCAGAGCAACTGGATCCGTACTTGCTAAGATTCCAATGTCCTTCATACAGGGCGGTTCTGCATCAGCAGCACAATCACAGTCAACGGAGATATTTTTCATCACATTAATGAATCCAATTCCGCCCTTGCTTCTAAAATAATTACACACGGCATATGCGGCATCTGCCATAGACCCTAAAAACTTTAACTGGTCCTGAGTCCACATCTTGGCCGGATCTCCTGCCCCATGGATATACATTTTTCCATAAGCAGACGCACATCCGATGGATAACTGCTTCAATGCTCCACCGTATCCTCCCATTGCGTGTCCTTTGAAATGGGAGATGACTAACATGGAGTCATAGTTCTGCAAGTGATTTCCAACGAAATCTTTCTTAATCACATTTCCATTTGGGATATCCAGAATAAAATCCGGAGAATCTGAATCCATGATATCCACTGGCATAACGTTCCAACCGTGGTCATGCATCAATTTCCGATGCTTCTCCGTGGTGTCTCTTGCCCCAGCATATGCCGCATTACATTCAACGATTGTTCCATGTAATAATTCTACCACCGGTCTTACATACTCCGGTCTTAAGAAGTTCTGATTCCCCTTCTCACCGGAATGGACTTTCACCGCCACATTTCCTGGTGAGTCTGGGTAACATCGTAAGCATCGTGACTAAATCTTCTCGGTCAACGGATGCTTTAAAATAAACAGTTGATGCCATAATTAAATCCTTTCTACCTCCAATCTACAAGTTGATAAAAGGAGGTTGAGTTTAATGAATTACAAATTACTACTCATACCGTATCTAATTGTAGCAATCTGTTTCTTAGCTGTGTCTATCGTCATAGAAAGACGAAATCATCCTGATCATTCTTATGCACAAGGAGTTGCAAAAATTCTTTTGCTATTCCTGGTTGGTGGAGTGATCTATATTGGAATTGAATTGGGGTTCCGTGGGTATTCTCATTGGTCCATGTTTTTACTAGGAGGATACTGCTTTATCCAGTTGGGACTGATTAACGAGATAGTATCCTGGGAGACACCGCTAGAACTACAAGCATTCATTGGAGCAATTCTCGTTACCATCAATGAATTCATTGTCGGTTGTATTGTCAATTTAGGGTACGGATTAAACGTTTGGGATTATTCCAATTTACCCTGTAACATCATGGGTCAGATTTGTATCCCCTTTACGATTATTTGGTTTTTTATTGCTATCATTGGAATTGTTGTAGATGATCTTCTACGATATTGTCTTTGGAAAGAAGAAGTTCCGAGATATTATATTGCGTCAACCAAACAGGAGATTCGTTTGGATGTTAAGATTTGAAATAGGATAAGGTAGAGAAGGGAGTGGGACACATTCCTTTCTCTACCTTATCTTTGGTATGATTTATTCACAAGAAGAAAAATGAAAACCTTCCGGTTTAATCTTATGTTATGCTCATTAATTTTCCAGAGTCATCATCAGTTCTTCTGTACACCATGGGCACTTATCCTGAAGCTTTACCAGGACAAATTCAGCCCAACGCTTTACTTCCGGATTTGCCTTGGTGTTTCGGTTTCTTAACTTATATACATGGGCAAACTCCGTTACATTGATCTGGGACATGAAGTCGCTAGGGATTCCTAACATATAGAGTCCCCGCAGGACATCTTTGTCTTCGATATATTCTTCTCGTACGTAACCATTGGGGGCCTTCCGATAGATATGAGACTCTCCGGTACTCTGGTCTTCGACATTAACAACATCCGGAAGATTGATTCCCAACAGTCCCACCATCTTATCGGTAGTCATCACCTTGTCCTGATAGAATTCAGAAAACTCATCCTGGACAAACTTTGCCAGTCTGGTGGAATTTCGGATAATCCGGTTATCGAACCGCCTTGCATGGGCGTCGATATCGTCCTGACCGGCCCGGTGCATTCCCATCGTAATGATGTCAAAGTTCAAAAAACGTAATACCGTAATATGCTTCTTGCCCATGTTAAAAAGTTTATCCAGCATATCGTTTAGGTCTGGCGATGCTTCTTTGTCAACCTTCCCGGTATACAGATCAATTCCAGTCTGGCAAGCCATCTGGATCTTTTTCTCAATCTCTTCATTGTATGAGCGTTTGGACATGTACATACTACGGATCGCCTGTTCGTAACCAAACACTTTTGGTACATATACGTTCATAAAATAGAACCCTCCTATAATCTAATCGTTATAGGAAGGTTCTATCTATTTTTATAAATTGAATTCTTTTGCATACGCCTGGAGCTGTTCTACCCGTTCATTTACCAACCGATTTAACTTTCCCATGGTGAGAATGTCAAATCCTCGACTATTTAACCGGTTCAGTTCCTGTCTTAAGAGATCCTCATAGACCAGATTCCCACGGATTCTGGCAATTGTTAACATGCTAACCGATGACTCTAAGTCAGCCATCTTGTGATATTGCTCCATGGTAAACTCGTCAGATAAATCACGAATCTCTACCAAGGTTAATACGTCTTCTAACTGCATATCGCATCCTCCTCTTGTGCATAGATCAGGTCATCCCCGTGTGCTTTCGGGATAAACCAATAGTTCTTATGAGAAACCGGATCGTTTAAGCATACTCCTCGCTGCGGGCAGTCAAACTGCATGAACGATAAATCCACCGGATAACTGTTTTCAATATTCCGATACAAGAATAATCGTTGCTCGATGGGTACATATCGGTCGGAGGTAATACAAAACCGATCCGGAATTAAACTCTTATGAATCTCTCCAATGAGCCGAATGTTATTGGAGTTGTACTTTTCATTTGCATCCGAGTAAATCAAATCTACTAGAAATAAATTTGCGGCTAATACTTGATAGATATCATCCACATAGCCGCTAAATAAGAAGTGCACCTTTTTGGTACCCAGTGCAATCATCTTATAATCTTTCGGAAAGAGTCCTCTTCGATAAGGAGCAATTTCCTTATCGATGAACTCTCGTGTGGGAGCTTTGTACTCCTGTAACAGATGACTGATTTTCTTTGCAGAAAGAACCAGTCGGTTGTTAATGCGATAAACCCCGATATCACTTAAGTTGTACATACCCATCCCTCATTCCGTATAGTCATATTCAACAATTTTCTTTGCGTGAAACTTTAATACATTCTTGATCTTATTAAACATCTTCTTGACTTTCAAAAACCCGGTATCCATAATCATGAAGTAATAGGTATCCATTCCGGGTGCATAAATGTCCAAACGTCCGAAAATCTGAACGACATTCACGGTACTAGAGGTTGGTTCCGTATTGATTACAACTCGTAATTTTGGAATGGTTGCACCAGTCCCCACCATCTGTGGGGTAGCACAAATCACACCATACTCTCGAAAATCTTCAATCTTCGATTTGCTATGATGAGAGCACACGGAAAACGATGGAAAGAGATCTTCAACCAACTCTTTAAAGTGATCACAAGTGTCAGTCTTTGATGATAGGATCAAGATCTTTCCTTCCAGTTTCTTTTCCTCAATGACAAGTTTTAAGATAAAAGACACAACGCGATCAATTTTTCCATTCTTTAGTTCATAGTCAATATAATTGTATCGACTAAACCCCATTTTCTGGTAACAGATCGCTTGTTCTTGTGCCGAATTTGATTTTGTACGAAACGATACCATGAATAATCGTACCGTTTTCTCTCGCTCTGGATTTTTCTTTGCAATTTTCACGACCTGATTAAAGGACTTCTGGAAGATTCGGTCTTCTTTATCATCACTTCGGGCAAACGTCGCCGTAAGATAAAATGTTTTCCAGACATTCGTCGCATAATCGGTCAACAGTGTATTCTGAAATTCAATATGGGCCTCATCGATAATTTTAATACCGATGTTTAGGTCCTTTAAAGTCTTGTCTATGGAGCTCATTCCATACAATTTGATTGCATTATGGATGGTTCTGTGTGTTGTGATGAAGATATAGGAGTTTCGATGTAGATAAATCCGACTTCCTGTGGTATTCCAATTGGCAAAGAAGTCACTGGACTTAATCAGTATAATATTCTTCATGGTAAGATTCGTATGCTCACAGATTTCATCTGCCCATTGCTCCCTTAGTAAGTCTCTGTTCACAATGACCAATGCTCTGGATTCCAATAACCCAGCAGCCGCTATCGTACAGTAAGTCTTTCCACTTCTTGTTGGTAGTGATAATACCTGCTGAGAAGTATTCATAAGATTCTTATACTCTCCCTGTGCAGATAGATACCGAATCATTTCTCTCTGATAATCATCTCTCGGTGGATTACCAGTATTGAAGTGATACCTTGCTTTTGGACGATAGTTTGGAACAAAGGTAACTGGTTTTCCTGTCTGAGCAGATATGATATTGATGTCATACCCTCTCGGCAAATACAATTTCTTTTCAGTTTCATCATAGTAGAAGTATTCTTCTCTGCGATAATAGGTAGGGTTCCAAATCGACAAATCTGCTTCAATCTTTGGACAATCCCCTTTGTTATAATTCTCGATGATGTAATGCGTATTATAGGCTTTCGGAATGAGTTCATTCCCAACCATTAATTGCCCGTCATCTTTTTCAATAATTTTATCCGTTGCCATGTGCTTGATACCTCGCATAACTGGGTCGCATTTTATACTCAGGATCAAAGAAATCATCTGGGTTGGTTTTAAAGATCTCCATCAGCCTGATAAATACAACCAGTGTCAGTGTCTCCTTTCCCATTTCTATTTTCTCTAACCGATATTCTGACATTGGGTAGTTTCTATTCTTCAATTCAGATGATACTTGACCTAGCGTCATATGGCTACAGAATCGGAAGAAGGAAACTCGTTCTCCAATGTCTTTGTCCGTGTATTCATAGTTAATATACTCTGGCCTAGAATCCGATTCCATGAAATGATCTTCGATATCCAGGATGGAGTTCGGTGTCAATCTCATATATTGACACATATTAATCCCTTGCCGTATTGGAAAGGTGTTCTCTCCATACCGGATATTATCCAAGTAGATATAGGATACTCCAAGGAATTCTGACAGTTTTGTATTTCCTTCTCGAATCAGTCGTTGACCAATTCGAATGTTTAATCCAACGGTGGTTAGAATAATATCATTTCTGGCATCTCGATGCATTTTATCATCTCGATAACCAATCGTGTGCTTGTACCCGTTTTCATATTTCATTTCTTACCTCCTTCCTTATAAAAAAGAAGACCATCTTGACGAAACTGCCAAGATGGTCTTGCCTACACTACTCCCGATTTAACAGCAACGGGAGATCTTCTTTCTTAATCCGTCTACCAAGTTTATTCTCACTCACATAAGGCCTAAAGGATAAGTCGTAATCCGACGGTGCAGTCTTTGCAAATGTGGTCGGGTCTTGTACCAACTGATATTTTAAGAACGGAGTAGACAGAGCCGTGTCTACTGAAGGATCTTTCTTAAGGGAGGATTTGATCGTTAAAATCTGGTAATCACTCCTGGTTACAATATCCTCAAAGTTCGGCCGCTTTAATACATTTTCAGAACTCCGAATCAGTTTGTACATAATCATCTCACCCTGAACGCAAGATGCATCAAGTTTCGCATCTACTAACAAGTCTAACATCTTCTGCACCAGAGCGTCAATGGAATCACAACCTTCGTGTGCCTCATTGTTGATCAGACGGTCAATTGCCTTAACTGGCTTCGTCAACTCATTATTCGCAATATCAACTGCGAACACAAATTCCTGCGGGTCAATGTTCTCGAAGTCAATATATGCATAGTTTCCTTCCGCGTCTTGGGCAATGGTCAAACGACTAACGAAGTCATCGTGCATGTAGAGTTCCTTTTCTTCTGCGTCACTGAAGGCATAGATCACTTTGTCCTTCGTATTCTTTGTATGAAGATTCTCTACCACATAGAACTTCTTAGTGTAGTACTTCATGTCGGAAATATCCGGCCCATCGGAAGTCGTATCCGAATCATCATCTTCGGAAACATCCCGCTTCTTTTTCTTCTTGTTGCTTGCCTTCTTAGTAAACATATCATCCAGATTATCAGTATCCGGATCCGTTGTACTCATATCTTCCTGACGAATCACCAGAGAATACCGGTCAATATCCTCTGTATTTGGATTCAGTACAATCTCCGTCGATGCTACATAGAAGAATTTGTCAAAGTCTGGATTGGTAAAGTTAATCGTGTGAGAGTTTGTCTCCTGGAAATGCTTCGCGGATAGTAACATCTGAACACAAGGATTCATAACCGTTACGGCCGCATAAGCACCAGCAGAGTTTAAGTTCTCATTAATATGGAATAACTCTCCGTAGCACTCTTTACAAACGCCATCTTTACAAGCACAGGTCATTGGTGACCGCATCCAGATGGTCTTTCCAATCAGATCTTCATCTTCTTTGGAATCAATGGTGCGATACGTCGGTTCATTTCCGATTCGATATCGTCTACCATTGATTTTTTCCAAATGTTTCTTAGAACGAATCGTCACTGCAACCGGATTTACCGTATGACAATCGTCAGTTGTCTTTGATAACTTGACCGAATTGGCTGCAATGGTAACCTGAATCAAAGAGTGACCAGATGTTCCCATGTGTTCGTTGTTGATAATCGCGGCTTTTCTTCCTGCAATATTATTGATGTACAACTGGATCACATCCTGTAATCCATCGGTAATGAAGTTGGTGTTGATGGGATAAGGAATCGTTTTACCATCCTGGTCTGCCTTTAACCCAATGACCAACTGTACCTCATCCAGCTGTTTGATTTTCGTTGCATGAAGTAAGCTCTTAATCACATGGAATCCGGGATCCTCTTCAATGATTGTAAGCTGTTCCTTACTTGCAGCCTTTATCTCTGCCTCAATTTCAGACGGCTGCTTTGACGGGTCAAGTTTCATATGCAGTAACTCATTATACCTTGGATATCGCTTAGCCAAATCCATAAAGGATTCTACACTGAGCGACACGCCCTGGAACTTATCAAAGTTTACTGCAATACATTGCAGATGATACATCATATTCGCAAAGATTCGATTGAGTCTGCGAATCTCAATGTATTTCCCATATGGGCGAATATATAAGTCGTCCACATAGGTCTTGATGAATTTGGAACCCATCTGCATAGCTCGACGATCAGAAATGAAGTATCGGTCATCGAGCCTTATATCAACCGTATCAGGAAGTAAGTCTCTAATGCATATGAATGGGTACCAGAAGATTAAGTTGGTAATTAAGTTCTTAAATGTAACCAACTTTACTTCTTCCGCATAGTCATCGGTATACTTTACCTGAACTTTATGGTTGCGGAACTCTTCGTGTTCGTATCCATAATGCATGGACTCTACTAACTTATTGATCAGGTCATCATACTTCGGGTGCCACATATCTCCATCAGGTTCAGAGTAGTCGTCTACAATGAACACCGTGTTATCTAAGAGATCTAAGATTTTCTTAGCTTCCTCAGATAGACTTAAGTCAATTTTGTCGGGTTCGAACACAAGTCCATTTGAAAGTTCGACCCTAACTGGTTTACCCATAGTCTTTGTCCTCCTTTTCAAATACTTATAGTTAATGTCTCCAACGCTGTCATTTTAGAATAGGAGGATAATTGCTTACCACCTGATCCGATAATTGTACGGATCGCTCTGACCTAATGCCAACGGTCTCCCACTCAGACCAAATGTTGCAAACTCTCTTGCAAGTAAAGACCGTTCTACAACAAATCCTGGCTGAGGCTTAAGCTGTTTCTTGAAGTTATTGATCTCCTCAACGAACTTATCAAACGATGCAACACGAAATACTCCAAATGTCTCATACCGATAGCAGAAATCGTATAACCAGTGAAGGGTTCCCCCTTCCAGCTGACTTACCTCATTGAACTCAACAATAGTCATGACCAGGTTTCCAGTGTGTGGTTTATAGAACTGCTGAGAAGTCGGAATTAGTGCTCGATAGTCATCTCCGATTCCTCGAATGACGTCTCTCACAAATTCTTCCAACACCGGAATCCGACAAGATAATACTAAGGTCAACATAATTTCAGCAGCGGCATGATCCCCATAAACATCTTTCAAAATATTCCACCAATCGTATAGTACCGGAGTCGTCAGCGGTAAGTCATGATACCAAACTGCATTGTCGAGTAATCCACGGATGAGTGTAGTGTAGATGTTAAACTGCTTTGTATTGATCGGAATGAGTTCTTTGTCATACCCAACGATCATATGGGTATCAAACTTTGGAACTGGCTCATCGTTTTCCATCTCACCGCAACCCAATGCATTTTCTATCCGAGTGGTGAGAGTGGAGCCGTAACTATTCATAATATATACACTACTCTGATAGTTTTGGATCACCACGCGTACCAGCTTCGTAATTGCATTCGTGAATCGAGTTCGATCCTTGGCACTGAACTTTTTATCGTCAGAAAGATAGGTCAAAATCAGTCGATTCAGGTAATTTCGAATAAGGACGTAATCCGGATAGAGTGCCTCAATAATTTCTGACAGTGCCTCAATCCGAATCTTGGCAAGATGGGGGACGATATATTTATCGAGCAAATCAATGATGATATATCCCCTGTACGGATTGCTGTTATCAATCGCCATCTTTCCATAGATTGCTTCCGCGTAAGCATAGATGATGCTTACCAGATCTTTAAAGTTGTTATTCTTGGATCCAGTTCGGATAAGGTCATCCTCAATAACCGTTTGCATGAAATCTTCAAATTCTGCTTCAGCATCATACAACTCCTCACCGTCCAATAATTCATCAGATAACAGCTCCTCAAGATTCAGATCGTTGATTGAAAGTTTCATAAAATTATCCTCCTTTGTTTAAATATAATTTTTCTTGTTACGGGAGAATAATATATACCCATTTACGAAAAAGAAAATAACCAATACTCTCCATTCAATTTAGGAAAGTATTGGTTATTCTT